>OMGY01001550.1_pt1 | contig 20166 bp, 16 predicted proteins | sample 1674461 | NCBI WGS metagenome assembly OMGY01 (sample SAMN05578579, study PRJEB25193) | human gut metagenome | biome: Human Microbiome; feature: human-associated habitat; material: feces | host: Homo sapiens | place: USA:Birmingham
TATTTTTCTATTTAAAAGGCCCTTATTTCTAAGAGCCTTAATGTTTTATTATTTTAATAAAATAAAATCATATTGGCCAAATGCATAATTATTATTATATAAATATTTATAATTACCTTTTTCGTCTAAACTATTATCAATTATAAAAGAAAATTTAATTGTATTTATTTCAAGTGAAGGATCTAAATTAATTTCACCTAAATTTAATAAAACCCAATTTGCCCAATATGAATGATCACCTTTAGAACCATCCCCACAACCTGGTAATATTAAATTATTATCAAGATTTTTTTCAACACCATTAATTTCAAGTTTCATAAAATCACTTAATATCATATCACCAACTTGATAAGGCATCCAATTTTTCATATTAAATGCCCAGTTTGAAGCTCCTTTTAAATATAAATCATATTTAATTTTATTAATATTTTTTAAATTAACAGTAAATGAAGAATTTTTACCATCTATAAAGGCTAAGAAATCACCATTACTTGCATTTTTTACAGTAGTTTTACCCGCATTAGTAGCAGCATTATATGCCACTTGATATGCTTCTTGATATGTATCATAAACATTATCACCATATTTATAAGTACCATCTTCAAGTCTAACAATTTTTAATTTTGATTGAGGTGTAACTTTACTACCATCTTTTTTAACACCATCAGTATAAGAAACCATTAAATTGTTTTCTAATTCAACTTTAGTATTAACTTCATTTACAGTTTCAAATCTAAAATAATTTATGCAACCTACACATGGTTGATCAGCATCTAAAGATTTATAAATATCATTTTCATAACCATTTTTGAAATTAAATCTTATTGTATGAGTTCCTTTATTTAAAAGAGTTGTAGTTAATTCATATTCTTCAAAAGTAAAATAAATATATTTTTTAGCAGTATTTTCATTATTTAAATTAATTTCATCTAAAGCAGTTTGAGGTATTGCTTTTAACATAACATCATTATAATCAATTTCTTCATCATCAATTAATAATGACATACATCTTTTTAATTCTTGTTCATAAGAACCTTTAACATTATTTTTATATGTAGAATTATTGCTACAAGAAATAATAAACTTTATATTAGCGTCATTATTTAAAGTAATAGGAAATTGAATATAAGGATTATTTTTAATATTCATATCAATATTAATAAAGACATTGCCATAAGAATAATCACCTTCATTACCAACTAAAGCAAATTTTCCATCAACAATTTTATATGATTCTTTAAATCTAAAATCTGTTTCTTGGCCAACTATACCTACATTACCACCACCATATTTTAATTCAGTATCATTTTTAGACATTTTCTTTGTTTCATTAATTGGTAAAACTATATTTCTATTACCATATTTAGTTTTAACTTCAACTGAATCACCCAATAAAACATTATTTGGATATGTAACATATTTATAATCAACATTACCTAAACTTTTACCACATTCACATTCTTCTTCAAGCATCAAATTATCTGAATTATATGCATCATTAATTTCATAATCATTATTAAATTTAGCATTTAACATATAATCATGTTCATGCATACTAGTTTCATCAATAGTATTACATAATTCACAATATTTATAATGACTTATTTCGTCATATTTATATTTAGAATATATATGTTCATGATTACCATAAATTGCTTCTGATAAGCTTGCTTTTCTAGTTAATGTATAATCATTTATTTTTACAGTAAGAGGAATATTAATATTATTAAAAGTATCATCTAAATACCTAATTGTATAACATGCCCAATAATATTCTCCAGCATAATTTTCATCAGTAGTTAAACCATTTTCTTGACTATAATAATATTTATAATTATTAGCTTCAATTGAACGATAAATAGTTTTTACTTCAATTTCATTAACATCATTTTTACCATCAACATGACCTCTTAAAAATGACAATTTTTCAATATTACCTTTTAAAGCAATCGCAAATCTTAAACAGTTTTTACCATCACTAGAAGTACCATTTTGAATAAAAATGTTTGAATAATCAATTTCTTTATTATTTTGCAATAAAATTTTAGAATTTAATTTAGTATTATTTTGTAAATCTATTGCACCTTCAGTAAAATTATTTTTAGATTCATTAATAATAAATAAATTTACCATTAACAAAGGAAGCAAAAATATAATTTTTTTATTCATAAATTTTACCTCTAGAAATCTTCATTAATGAAAATATCATTTTTAAAATCAATATTTTCATCAGAAGAAGAAACTGCACATATATCATTAAATTCTATAATTTCTATTAATATTTTTGGTGTATTATATTTTTTCATTTATTTTACCTTCATTATTTCTTTTCTTTTTTAAAATGAAATATAACCATGTTGATAATCCTGCAACTGTGACTAAATCAAGAGGTAATAAGCCCCATAAAATCCACCATGGTGCAGGAACTTCTCTTTCAACAACTTGATCTAAATCAACAGTAATAGTATCTAATGATTTATCTCTATTTTCATGCATATAATAAGCATTACAACTTGCAAATAAAATGTTTTTACATGCCATTCTAGCAAAATAAACTCTTACTTTATCAGTAGTTGAACCAAACCCTTCTGCATTATTTTGTCCACCAGTTAACCATAAATCATTACCAGCTTTTAAGCCTTGGTCCATTTTCATAATTCCACTATAATAGTCAGTTACTACTGCACCACGGAAGCCCCATTCATCTCTTAAAATATCACTCATTAAAGCATGATTACCACCAGTCCAAGTACTACCTAAACGATTAAATGAAGACATCATTCCATTTGCTTTACCTTTTTTAACTGCAATTTCAAAAGGTTTTAAATATATTTCTCTTAAATTTTGTTCTGTTAACCAAGTTTTTAAACCTGTTCTATTAGTTTCTGTTTCATTGACTGCAAAATGTTTAACATAAACATTCATACCCATTGACATAGCACCTTTACTTGTTTCACTAGCCATAATTCCAGAAAGAAAACTATCTTCAGAATAATATTCAGAATTTCTACCATCAAAAGGACTTCTTTGCATATTTGCTCCTGGAGCGTACCAACCAGTAACACCAACAGTAACACCTTCTGTTCCTATTGATCTACCAAAAGAATAAGCTAAAAATGAATTCCAGGATGTACCAATTACACTTGGCATAGAAAACATTGTCCAACCACTTCTATCAATTGTTTGAGAAGTTGTCTTATCAATTTCCATATTATGTCTATTAAGACCAGATGGACCATCATTTTCAAGCATATGTTTTTTACCAATAGATTCAATAGATAAAGTACAATAACCTCCTCTATTAACTAAAGTACTTAGTTCTTCTACAGTCATTTGATTTAATAATTCTTCCCATTTTGGATTATTATAATCTCCACCAAGTTCTAAAATCAATTCTTTATTTGGCTTAATTCCAGTTCCAGTATCAAGTTGAGATTTATTAGCTTTACCACCATTTTCATTTACATATAATAAATGTTGAGTATTTGTTTGTCCTTGTTTTATATTTGGAATAGAATCAATATCAAATCCATCATAAACATAATCCATTGCTTCAGTAACAACATTACCAGTTCTATTTCTTTCTTTTGTTTGTGGGAAAGTTGAACTAAAATCATTTCTTGATAAATAAGCTACATCAGCTTCATTAGCATCACTTCCATCAATCGCGTTATTTGCGTAAGCATTAATTCTTTGTGTATCAAAAGAACCATCTTCTTGTTTTGCAATAATATCATAACTAGTAAATCTATTACTTACTCTATTATTTGTTGTAGGATCATTACTAATTCTAACAGTTTTTGTTAAAGGGAAAATAATTTCAGCATTTTCAATATCAGCAATTTCATGAGAATTTTTTCTTAAAGATAGAACATAATCACCACGATCTAATTCATAACCAAAATTTCTATTAACATTTCTATCATAACAATCATAACTTGCCATATCATAACCGGTAAAAGTTAAATCTAAAACTTGTGATTCATTTTTATTTAAAATTTCAGTTTTACCAAATGCAAGTAAATTAACAGCTGATTTTTCAATTTGTCCTTTATAATAAGGAGCTGAATAATATAGTTCAACAACATCTTTACCAGGAACATCACTAATATTAGTTACTCTAACTTTAACATTAAATTCAGTTTTTTCATTAACAAAATTTTCATTTGGTTTAATTATTTTACCTTCACTTGTTTTACCTTCAACACTAACAATATCCCATTTAAAATTACTATAACTCAAGCCATGGCCAAATGGATATTGAACAACTCCATTATAACCTTTACCATATTTATTATTTACATTATTCCAATATCCTTCTTTATCAGCTGTTTCATACCATTTATAACCAACATAGATATCTTCTTTATAAACAACATAATTAGAATATGCAGTTTGACAACCATCATTATAAAATGAAGGATTTGTTTTTAAATCATAAGAATGAATAGATGTAGTTCTTCCAGATGGATTAATTTCACCAGATAAAATCTTAGGTATTGCATATGTACCATTTTCACCTAATCCATTCATAGTTAAACATGCATCAACATTATAATCTTCTAAAAATGATAAGTTCATTTCATTACAAGAATTTACTATAACAATAACTTTTTTAAACTCATCTCTTACCATTTTTAACATTGCTTCTTCTTCAGTAGAAACATCTAAATAAGTTCTTGAATTGTCAATTACTAAATCAGTCGAATTAGCTTGAACTTTTTTACCCGTATCATTTTTTATTTGTTTAAATGGTAAATCGCATCCTTCTCCACCAAGTCTAGAAATTACAACAATAGCGGTTGAAGAAAATTCTTTAGCGTTTTCAAGAATAGTTTTACCATTATCAGTCATTTTATCATAAGCACTTCTATTAGGCTCCATTAACATAAAATAATTTTGATTACCAGATAAAGCTCTTAAAAGAGAACCACCATTTTTTGCTCTTGAATCGCAAAATCCTGTATACATATCAATTAATTCTTTATTATATTTAATATTTACTTTTTCATCAGAAAATACATCTAATAAATTTTTTACTTTTAATCTTGATGAACCAGAATTAGAAGCAGCAGATCCATCACTACCACAGACCCAGCCACCTGGACTTGAAGACCATCCAAACACATTAACTTTATTTAATTCTTCTTTTTTTAATGGAAGAGCATTATTTTCATTACGTACTAATACTATTCCTTCTTCAGCAATTTTTTGATTTAATTCTTTAGATTGACTAACAGCTTCTGTAAATTTTTTATTATCTTCAAAATTAACACCAGAACCATAAAAATAAGTTGTTATCATTTCTCCATTGTATCCTGCAACAACGTTACCTGCTAAAACAATACCAAATATTAATCCCATTGCCACAAAAGACACTTTATCTAAAATTGAAAATTTCTTTTTCATATTATTCACCCACATCCTCTAACATAATATAATCATATTGTCCAAACGCATAATTTGCCCCATTATTATACATATATTGATATTTATTATTTTCGTCTAATGCTTTATCAATTGATACTGTAAATTTAATCGTATTAATTTCTAAACTTGGATTCAAATCAATAGTACCTAAATCTAATGTAGTCCAATTTGTCCAATAAGAATGATCACCTTTTGTCCCATCACCACATCCTGGTAAAATTAATTTATCATTTAAATCGTGTTCAACACCATTAATTTCAACTTTCATGAATTTTGATAATTGCATTTCACTTACTTGATAAGGCATCCAACTTTTCATTATTGTAACCCAGTTAGAAGCACCTCTAATATATAATTCACTTTTTTGTAATTCTACATTCTTTAAATTAACTGTAAATGAAGCACCTGTACCATCTAAAAACGCCAAAAAATCTCCTTCACTTGCTTGTTTCACCATTGCTTTACTTGCAGTGGTAGCTTTTGAATAAGCTTCATCATAAGCTTCTTTATAAGTAGGATAAATATTATCTTTAAATTGAAATGTTCCATCTTCTTTTCTTGTAATGCCCAATTTTGATTTTGGAAAAACAATTGTATTATTTGGTGATTTTCCAGATGAATAATTTACAACCAAATTATCTTCTAATTCAATTTTTAATGATTGATTATGAACACTAATTGGAATGTTTATAGATAATTTTTCATATGTTATAGTAACAAATTTATCAGTTTTCTTTAATGCTTTTTTCTCAAATGTTACTTTAGCAACATCAAAATTATCAATGTCTCTTTTTTCTTCACCAACTTGATATCCAAGAATTAAACCAGTTGGATCAAAAATATCTCCAACAATGTAATCAGTTTTTACAGGTATTTGTTTAATAAATAATGTTTTTTCTCCAGTTGTAGTAATATTAACAATTGTAGAAGCATCACCATAATGAATAGTAACATGATCAATACCTTCTGGAAGTAATCCTGAAGGTTCAACATAATATTTATTTGATTGAACATTTTCTTCAATATAACCATCTGACCAAATAGCTTTAATTACCATTCCTTTGGAATCAAAAGCTTCTTCTAAAGGAATATATTTAGTTTTTGTTGGAGGAGTAGTAACTTCAATACTAGTAACATAAACATCATCTGCATCTTTTTGAGTGCTACTACTTATTTTACCAGTATTAACATCAGTTTGTTGACAAGAAACCAAGAATAATGAATTAAAAATTAATGGTAATGTCAATAATAAAATTTTCTTATTTTTCATAATTTCCTTTCTATAATATTTGTCTTATACATGACAAAATCATTATATGAAAGCGATTTCAATAATTGAATATATAACGCTTATTCGGTATTTATTAACGCTTATTCAGTTAATTTTCTAATGGAATAAGGATATTTAAACTAAACATATTATTTTTTTCTTTAAATGAAACATTTCCATTATATTTATCAACAATTAAATAAATACTTTTTACTCCATAACCATGATAAGAACTATCTTCTTTTGTAGTAATTGGTAAACCATCATCATCAAAATTAATTTTTCCTTCATAAGAATTACGAATATTAATAGTTAATAAATCATTAACAGTATGAATTTTTAATTCAATTATTCTTTTATCATATTCTTTTATCTTAATAACTGCTTCAAGAGCATTATCTAAAGCATTACCAAATAAAGAATATATATCAGATTCTTCCATAAAATTTAATTTTTCCCCATCAGCAATATAAGTTAATGTTATTTGATTCTTTTTACAATATAAATTCTTTTCTGTCAAAATTATATCTAAAACATTATTTCCTGTTTTAGCAATCGAATCATATAAAGAAATTGAATTTTCTAATTCTTTAACAACATCTTCAGAAATACTTTTATTTTGACCAATCTGTCTAATTTGATGTTTAATATCATGACATTTAATATTAATTAAATCTATATTTTCTTGTAATAACTGATAATGTTGTTTTTCTTGTATCCACATCATTTGTAAAATATCAAGTTCTCTTTTTGTTTCTTTAGTGGTTAATTGATTAAATTGACACACAAGTAATAAAATACAACATAATCCATTTGTAATAAAATTAATCACCATTCCAATAAAATCTTTAGACATATAATGAATAATCATTGAACCAATGATAATATTACAAAAAGCTCCTGCAAAAATTAAACCTAATAAAATTAAATTATTAATTTTTAAATCAATTCCTTTTTTTATTCTTTTAGCAAATAATAAATATATTCCCCAATAAGAAATAAAATAACATATTAAATATAAAGTTATAGAGAAAAGCGTTCTTTTATCAAAACTAGAAAAATCAATAATTGAATTACTATACATTCCAAGTAATGGACTTATTCCTTGTTCAACCAAACAAAGCATTAAATTAGTGACTTCATAAGCAAAATGTTGAGTGGTATAACCAGCCATACAACAAAATAAAATATTAAAGAAACTTTCTTCATAACATAACCAAACAAGAAAAAGTGAAAACCAAAATAATACAAAAAAGTCTAAACTATTTAAAATAAAATTTTCAGTTGATAATGGAATAAAAGAAATACCAAATAATACAACTAAACCTAAAATTATTCTTAAATAAAATTTATTTCTTTTCTTTAAATTATGTGCAAATAAATATTCAGCAATTAAAAGTTCAATAATAAAAATAATTTTATAAAAAGATATATATGTCATTATTTACCTCTTCCATACATAGCGATATAATCATTTAAATCTTTTAAAAATGATTTTCTTTTTGTTCTTGAAATAGGCAAATATTTATCTTCTACTATTACATCTTGATTTACAACACTAGTAACAAAAGATAAATTTACAAAATAACATCTATTACACATAGAAAATGGTTCATCTTTTAATATTTCTTGAAGATGTAATAAGGTTCCTGTACTTTTATATTCACCATCCAAAGTATGATAAATTAAGATATGTTGAATTATTTCAACATATAATATCCTTGAAGAATTAATCTTTACTTTTCCATTTTTATTAGAAATCCATAATTCTTTTCCTTGATTTTTTTCTATTAATTTTAAAATATCTGTAAATCTTAATTTAAAAGCATTATATGAAATTGGTTTAATAACAAAATCAAACGCTCTAACTGAATAACCTTTAATAGCCATTTGTAACATATTAGTTACAAAAACAATAATTACATTATCATCTTTTTCTCTAATTTTTTCTGCTATAGTCATTCCATCAACTCCAGGAAGCATAATATCTAAAAATAAAATATCAGTTCCTGTATAATTATTTAAAAATACATTACCATCATTATAATGATTGATAACAAAATGTTTATGATATTCTTCACCATATTGATTAATACAATTTTTTAAAGCACTAGCGTCATCTATATTATCTTCAACTACAATTACATTAATCATTATTATCAATTTCCTTTATCAAGAGAATTATAACCCCCCCCCCACTAATTTGTCAAATTAAGATTTTCAATGAAAGTAAGCTGAACTGCTATTAATAAAGTAGACACTATTAATGTGAACTGCTATTAATAAAGTATAATTTCCTGGTATTCCCTTTTTTAAAATCGTTCTAACCACGACAAAAATCTCTGTTTTAATCGAGACTTGATATCTAAAAATTAAGCATTAAAAAAATGAGAGTCAAATCTCATTTTTATTTCATATTTGGAAATTTACCGCTTTTCATCATTTGAGGCATTTGTTTCATCATTTTCTTCATTTCCTCAAATTGATTTAATAAACGATTAATATCAGCTGATGTTGTTCCACTTCCACTTGCAATTCTTAATTTACGAGAATTTCTTAATATTTCTGGATGGCCTCTTTCTTCTGGAGTCATAGAACAAATAATTGCTTTTGTTTTTTTAATTTGTTTTTGAGCTTTTTGTTGATCTTCATCAGATATTTTTGGCATACCAGGAATTAATTTAAGAATTTTAGACATTGATATTTTATTAAATTGTTCCATTTGAGCAAGCATATCATTTAAATCAAATGTTCCAGACATCATTTTATTAGCAGCTTTTTTGGCTTGTTTTTCATCAATTTCTTCACTGACTGTTTCAACTAAAGAAACAACATCACCCATTCCTAAAATTCTATCAGCCATTCTATCAGGGTGGAAAACTTCTAAATCTTCTAATTTTTCACCAACACCGATATATTTAATTGGAACTCCTGTTAAATGTTTAATTGATAAAGCCGCTCCACCACGAGAATCACCATCAAGTTTAGACATAACCATACCAGTTAATTTTAATTTTTCATTAAATGCTTGAGCAACATTAACTGCTTCTTGTCCTGCCATAGCGTCAACTAATAACAATATTTCATTAGGATGAACTTCTTTTTCAATATTAACTAATTCATTCATTAATTTTTCATCAATTTGAAGACGACCTGCTGTATCAATAATAACTACATCATAATGTTCTTCATTAGCTTTTTTAACAGCTCTTTTTGATATTTCTACTGGATCAACTTTATCACCTAAAGTAAATACATCAACATCAATTTGTTTTCCAATTGTACATAATTGATCAATAGCCGCTGGACGATAAACGTCTCCTGCTACTAATAAAACTTTTTTAGCAAATTTCCTTTTTAATAATCTAGCAAGCTTACCAGAAGTAGTAGTTTTACCAGAGCCTTGTAAACCACACATCATAATAATAGTTGGTTTACCTTGAGGAGCAAAAATTAAATCACATTGATCTGCACCTAAAAGCTGTTCAATTTCATCATGAACAATTTTTACTAACATTTGACCTGGACTAACTTTATTAAAGACTTTTTGTCCTATTGCTTTTTCTTTAACTGATGCAGTAAATTCTTTAACAACTTTAAAATTAACATCAGCTTCTAATAAAGCTATTCTAATTTCTTTAAGCATATCATTCATATTTGCTTCAGTAAGATATGCTTGACCACTTATTTTTTTAATAATACCAGTTAAACGATCTGATAATGATTCAAAAGCCATTATTCATCCTCCTTAAATATATTTAATACTCTTTTATAATCTTCTTTAGAAATTTCTTTTTCTAATAAAGATAATCTTTTATGTAAATTATTTTTTTTGCTAAGTAAATGTAATTTATCTTCAAAAAAAGATAAACTTTCTATTCCTTTTTTTAATGCATCATGAACAGCATTTCTTGAAACATTTTCTTGCTCAGCAATTTCTGTTAAAGACAAATCCATATTGTAATATAGCTTTATCATTTTTTGCTGAGTTTTTGAAAGTAATTCACCATATATATCAAATAATTCATTAACTAAAATATTTTTTTCAATTTCATCCATCTTAAATAATCCAAAATAATAAAGAAACTACCATTAATATAACAAAATAAATTGCTAATGTCTTATGAAATTCAGGATTTCTTAGTTTTTCTCTACCTCTAAAATCTAATAAAGAAAAGACTATTGCTACAATTAAATCAAAAACTATATAATACCAAATACCAGTTATTCCAAAATAAATTAAAACATATTGTAAAATAATTTGAAAAGCTAATAATAATACTAAATAAATAATAGAACTAGTTCTCATTTTCATCACCTAAGCAAAGTCCATATAAATATTGATCTAAATCAAATTCTTCTAAATCTTCCATTTTTTCACCTAAACCAATAAATCTTACAGGAACTCCTAATTCATCTCTTATTGCTAAAATAATACCACCTTTAGAAGTGCCGTCCATTTTAGTAATAATAACACCTGTTAAATCAGTACATTCTTTAAATGCTTTAGCTTGAATAACTCCATTTTGCCCAGTATTCGCATCAATAATTAAAAATATTTCATGTGGACCAGTAGGAATTTCTTTTTGAATGACTCTTTTCATTTTAGATAATTCGTTCATTAAATTAGTTTTATTTTGTAATCTTCCTGCTGTATCACAAATTACTAAATCAACTTTATCTTCTTTAGCTTTTTTTATTCCATCATAACAAACTGAAGCTGGATCTTGATTATCTTTACCTGTAACTATTTCACATTTTAATCTTTCAGCCCAAACTTTTAATTGTTCAGTAGCGCCTGCTCTAAAAGTATCTCCTGCAACAAGTAAAACTTTTTTTCCTTGTTTTTGATATCTATAAGCAAGTTTAGCAATAGTAGTAGTTTTACCTACACCATTAACACCCACTACAAGTAAAACAGTAGGTCCATCTTTTTGAAAATTAATTTCATTAACAATATCTGAACCTTGTTGAGCATAAGAAACAAACATTTTATCCACTAATAATTCATTGATTTGATTTGGATCAGTAATTCCTTGCTCCATTGTTTCTTTTTTAGTAGCATCAACAATTTCTAAAGTAAGATTTACTCCAACATCTGCTTCAATTAATATTTGTTCTAATTCTTCAAAATATTCTTCATTTACTTTTTGATATCTACTTGTTAATGCTTTTAATTTTGATGAAAAATTTTTTCTTGACTTATCTAAACCTGTAACATATTTTTCTTTTTGAGCAGTTGATTTACCTGCAATTTTTTCTTTTAAAAATTTAAATAATCCCATATTAAATACCTGCTTTCTTACTTAATGCATCTCTAGCAGCATCTTCTTCTGCTAATTTCATGTTTTTTCCAACACCTTTACCTAATTTTAAAACTGATTTATCTAACATAACCATATATACTTCAACATAAAAAGTTTTATCTTGAGCAGGACCAGTTTCATTAGTTACTTCATATTTAATATTACCACGATAATTAGCTTGTAATAATTCTTGTAATTTAGATTTATAATCAGTTAATAAATCAATATCAAAATGTTTTATATCATCTAAAACAATTTTTGTAATTAAATCTTTAACAAAATTATAACCTTGATCTAGATAAGTAGCACCTATAAAAGATTCAAAAACATCTTCAAGAATTTTTTGATTTGCACCTTCTTTTATTTGACCTTTGCCTAATTTAATTATTTCTCCAAAGCCTAATTTTTTTGAATAAGAAGCAAGAGTTGAAGAACAAACAACTTGAGCTCTTAATTTAGTCATTATTCCTTGAGACATAGTTGGATATAAATTAAAAATTAAATCAGCAACAATTAAATCTAAAACACCATCACCAATAAATTCTATTCTTTCATAATCAACGACACCATTTTTTACTTCATTAGCGTAAGAAGAATGAGTAAAAGCTTCTTCATAATATTCTATTTTATGAGGTTTGATATCAAAATTATTTAAAACATCAATTAGTTCCATCTTTAAAACCTTCTTTTATTTTTTCAACAATATTTGTATTAGCCATGTTATAAGCTAATTCAAGCGCTTTTTTAAAAGCATAAGTATTAGAATTACCATGAGCTTTAATAACAACTCCATTAACTCCTAATAAAATTGCTCCTCCAAAAGATTTATAATCCATTTTATGTTTTAATTCATCAAAACCTTTTTTAGCAAATAGTCCACCTACTAAAGAAATAAAATTTCTATGAAAAGCATCTTTAATCATTTGAGACATCATTTTAGCTACACCTTCAGTAGCTTTTAAAAAGACATTACCTGTAAAACCATCTGCTACTAAAACATCAGCTTTTCCACTTAAACCATCTCTAGCTTCCATATTTCCTTCAAAAGAAGGGAAATTATTCTCTTTTAATAATTTAAAAGCTTCTTTAGTTACTGGAGATCCTTTTTTATCTTCAGTTCCATTACTTAATAAATATACTTTAGGCTCTTTAACATTAAATATATTTTGTGAATATATTCTACCCATTTTTGCAAATTGAAATAATTGAGTAGGTGTATTTTCATTAGATGCACCTATATCTAATACTACAACTGGTTTATTTTCTACTTTTGTAGGAAAAGGAGATATTAAAGCTGCTCTTTCTACATTATCAATTAATTTTAATTTTAAAGTTGCTAATGATAAAAATCCACCTGTTGAACCTGCTGAAACTGCTGCATCAAGATTTTCTTCTTTATACAAAGAAAAGACTTTCATCATAGAAGAATCTTTCATTCTCATAACTTGTAAAGCTCCACATTCAATTGGTACAACTTCTGTAGTATGGAAAATTTTTACTCGTGGATTAGATTTTAAAGATTCTAATTCTTTTTCATCACCACAAGCATAAATCATTACATCTTTTTTTTCGTTTAAAAACTCATTTATCGCAGCAACAATAACTTCACTACCATTATCATTACCCATACAATCAACAGCAATTTTTAACATATATTTCAGCTCCTTTTTTTTATTATATCAAAATAGTATATAATTAATAACAATATCTTAATCAAACAAGACGATATCTTTGTCTTCATTTATCTTTTTTAATGCATAATCATAATATTTTTCATAATTAATATCATTTTTATTATTTAAAATCATATTTGCATCATCTCTAGCACATTCAAACATTTTAAAATCATCAACAATATTTAAACATGAAAAACTAGGAAATCCTGATTGGGCTACTCCTATTGTATCTCCAGGTCCTCTTAATTTCATATCCATTTCTGCAATATAAAATCCATCTTGTGAATTTTCTAATATCTTTAATCTTTCATCATATACATTATCATTTACTAATAAACATATTGCTTCTTGACCATCTCTTCCCACTCTACCTCTTAATTGATGAAGTGAAGCTAAACCAAAATGTGATGATGAATAAATAATTATAGCCCCAGCTGATAAAACATTAATACCAAGTTCAATAACAGTAGTAGATACTAATATTAAAAATTCTTTATTAATAAATCTTTTTAATAAATTATCTTTTTCTTCACTTTTCATTTTACCATGTAAAATATTAACTTGTTCATGATATAAAGTAGAAAACATATCATATAATTTTTCAGCTGAAGATAAAGAACTATCTACATCTTTAATTTTAGGAGCGACAATAAATACTTGCCTATTATTTTCTAAACAATCTTTAATAGTTGCAAATATTTCCATTGATTGAGGATTAACAATTTTAGTAATTACTTTTCTTTTATCATTTGGAAAAGTATTTAATGATGATATATCTAAATCACCATAAATTGATAATGCTAAAGTTCTAGGAATTGGAGTCGCAGACATCAATAATAAATCGCAACTATCGTCTTTAGAAATTAATTCATTTCTTTGATTAACTCCAAATCTATGTTGCTCATCAATGATTGCTAAACCTAATGAACTATATTCAACATCACTTGAAAATAAAGCATGAGTACCAACAATAACATCAATTAAACCATCTTTTAATTGTTCTTTAATATTATTTTTTTCTTTCATGGTTAATGAGCCAATTAATAAACCAACTTTAATATCATAAGGAGTAAATAATTTAGTTAAATATTCATATTGTTGTCTAGCCAAAGAATCAGTAGGTACCATAAAAGCTCCTACTTTATGACGAAGAAAATTACCATATAAACTAACTGCAGATACAATAGTTTTACCTGTACCAACATCTCCTTGAAGTAATCTATACATCAATTCTTTTTTATTCATGTCTAATATTATTTCTCTTATGGCTTTTATTTGATCAGTAGTTAATTTAAAAGGAAGATTAATAATAAATTCATTTATTTTTTGTCCACTTATTTCTTCACCTTTACCATTAATAATAATTCTTTTATTTTCTCCACGAATAATTTGATTTTTTAGACAATATAAAAGACATTCATGATATTTTAAAGTTCTCATACCTAAATTAACATCATTTTCATTTTCTGGTAAATGTACTTTTTTTAATGCATCTTTTTTATCTAATAAACGATATTTATTTTTTAATACTTGAGGTATTTCATCACTAATATAATCTTGATAATTAAAAAAAGTTCTTTCTACTAATTTTCTATATGTAGTAGAAGAAACATCACTTGGTAAATGGTAAACACTTCTTAATCTTTTTTCTTGTTCAATTTTTCCTTTAACAATACTAGAGGCTACTATTTCATTTTTTTTAGAATTGTATGTTCCTAAAACTGTAAATTCTTCACCTAAAGTTAAAGTTTTGATTAAATATGAACGATTAAATATTTTTACACTATAAATTTTATTTTTTAAAGAAACAAAATAAAACGTAATTATATCGAATTTAGGTATTCTTGCTAATTTTGGATTAGAAACTAATTTACCTAAAATTGTAACTTTTTGATTATCTTCTAAAAATGTATCATCAGTATAAGACATATCTTCATAACGAAAAGGAAGATGATTAAAAACATCTTCACTAGTGAAAATATCTATTTTATTTAAACTCTCAATAAGATTTTTAGAAGTTGTTAAAAGTTTCATTTTTGTCTCCATTTTTCTCACTTTTAAAAAGCTCCCAACTAAGTGGGAGCATTTTTTATTCAACACCAATAATAAACGAATATACCGGTTGATTACCAGTTTTTATATCAAATTCAATATCTTGATATTTATCAGTTAAATAAGAAGATAATTTATCAACTTCTTCTTTTGTAACATCTTCACCAACTAATATTGTAACAATAGAAGAATAATCATCAATCATTGATTCAATAGTTTCAATAGTTGCTTGAACTTTATCAGGATTAGAACAAAGAATTGTTTTATTAGAAATACCTATAAATTCATCTTTTTTAATTTCTACTCCATCAATAGAAGTATCTTTAATTGCAAATGTAACTTGTCCAGATTTAACACTTTCAAGTGAAGCAGTCATTTCACTAGTATTAGCATCAAAATCTTCTTCAGGGTTAAACATCATACATGCAGTAAGTCCTTGAGGAATAGTTTTAGTAGGAATAACCCTTGCTTCAACTCCTTCATCACAAACTTCGCATGCTTGATTTGCAGCCATAATAATATTTGAATTATTAGGTAAAATAAAGACTTTCTTAGCATTAACTTGTTTAATTGCTTTAATAAAATCATCAGTTGAAGGGTTCATTGTTTGTCCACCAGTGACAACATAATCAACTCTATATTCTTTAAATAATTCTTCTACACCTTTACCTGCTGCAACAGCAATAATACCATATTCTTTTTGCTCTTGTTTTTTACTTTCAGGAGCCTTACCACTATTAGCAAGTTCAGTATGTTGTTCTGACATATTTTCAATTTTAATTTTTACAAATTCTCCAAATTGTTGAGCATAATTTAATAAATATCCTGGAATTAAAGTATGAACATGTACTTTAACTATATCTTCATCTCTAACAATGACTATTGAATTACCATGTGAAGATAAAACAGAAGAAAATCTTTTTTCAACAAAAGGTTTTTTACCTGCTTCAGAAGGATTTTCAGGTACTCTTAATAAAAATTCAGTACAATATCCAAATTCTTTACCTTCCATTTCAGCACCTGCTGCTTGAGTTTCATTTTCAGTTACAGTTGCCATATTTTTTTCAATAACATTACCTAAAACAGCTTGTTGGAAACCTTCAAGTATTTTAACTAAACCTGTCCCACCTGAATCAACAACACCAACTTCTTTAAGAACAGGTAATAAATCAGGAGTTCTATTTAATGATGCTTTTGCTTCTTTAAGTAAAACATCAAAACATTTCTCAATAGTCCAATTTGGTTCAACTTTTTCATTTAATAATTCACTTGATTCACGAATTACAGTTAAAATTGTACCTTCAACTGGTCTCATAACAGCTTTATATGCGACATTTTTACCAGAAATAAAAGCTTCTGCTAAATCAGTAGCGTTAATTGTTTCTTTTCCTTCTAAAGCCATAGAAAAACCACGGAAAATTTGAGATAAAATAACGCCAGAGTTTCCTCTAGCACCCATTAATAAGCCTTTTGAAAAAGCTTTTGAAATATCATATACGCTAATATCATTTCTATTAGCGACTTCTTTTGCACCAGAAGAAATAGTAAGGTTCATATTTGTACCTGTATCACCATCTGGAACTGGAAAAACATTTAATGCATCTACTTCTGGATAACAATTAAAAAGATTGTTAGCACCAGAAATAATCATTTCTTTTAGAGTTAATCCATTAATTACTTTCATGTAAAAAACCTCCGATCCTAGATATTTTTAATACCTTGGACATAGACATTGATTGCCTTAAATTTAATATTGAATTTTTGCTCTAAATCGTATTTAACTTTCTTTTGTACTTCTGTAACAACTTCAGTAATACGAACCCCATAAGCAACAATTATAAAAATATCAATTTCATAAGAACTAGCTTTATTGTTCCTTCTAACAACTACACCTTGAATAACATTATTTTTTCTAAAATAATTTTCAATGTCATTAAAAGACTTATTTGTAGCCATTCCTACAACACCATAACATTGTTCAGCAGCATTTGCAGCAGCACTAGATATTGCTTGTAAAGAAATGTCAATCTTTCCATATTTTGTGGATTTATCAACGATCATCAAAAAAGCCTCCTTAATAGTTGCAAAAGTATTTTACCATATAACATATAAAATAAACACTTTTTTAATATAAATAAAGAAATTTTAATACTAAAAATGTAATAAAATTAATATATAAATACTATTTATATATAAAATAATATGATCATAAAATATATTAATTATGTATTAATAACAGAATATATAAAAAAAAAAGAGCCCGGCAACTTGCCGCTCTCTCATAAGATACCATAGCCACCATGGTGCTTAACTTCTGTGTTCGGGATGGGAACAGGTGTGTCCACCACGTCATCATCACCAGACTCTTTTTTTTCGATTGTTCTCTGAAAACCAGATAATAATTTATTTCGTTCTTTCTTACAAATACTTTTATTTAGTTACATATCTTAAGTCCTCGATCTATTAGTATCACTTGACTAAACATATCACTATGCGTACATCTATGACCTATCAACCTCCTAACTTTGAAGGGATCTTACTTCTTGCGAATGGGAAGTCTTATCTTAAGGACGGCTTCGCGCTTAGATGCTTTCAGCGTTTATCCGATCCATAGGTAGCTACCCAGCTGTGCCACTGGCGTGACAACTGGTGTACCATTGCTATGTCCATCCCGGTCCTCTCGTACTAGGGACAGCTCCTTTCAAACTTCCTACGCCCACGACAGATAGGGACCAAACTGTCTCACGACGTTTTGAACCCAGCTCGCGTACCGCTTTAAATGGCGAACAGCCATACCCTTGGAAGGTACTTCCCCTCCAGGATGCGATGAGCCGACATCGAGGTGCCAAACCGCGTCGTCGATGTGAACTCTTGGACGCGATCAGCCTGTTATCCCCAGGGTAGCTTTTATCCGTTGAGCGACGGCCCTTCCACTCGGAACCGCCGGATCACTAAGCCCGACTTTCGTCCCTGCTCGACTTGTAGGTCTCGCAGTCAAGCTCCCTTCTGCCTTTACACTCTTCGAATGATTTCCAACCATTCTGAGGGAACCTTTGGGCGCCTCCGTTACTCTTTGGGAGGCGACCGCCCCAGTCAAACTGCCCACCTGACACTGTTCCCTGACCAGATCATGGCCACGGGTTAGAACCCCAGTAACACAAGGGTAGTATCCCAACAGCGACTCCACCAAGACTGGCGTCCTGGCTTCTTCGTCTCCTACCTATCCTGTACATGTGTCACCAGTGCTCAATATCAAGCTACAGTAAAGCTCCACGGGGTCTTTCCGTCCTGCTGCGGGTAACCGGCATCTTTACCGGTACGAGCATGACGTGCATCTGATGATGCTCTTTCGTTAATAGCCATTTATTTTCCCTCCTTCTTATTCTGTTACTCTGCTTGAAAACTGGAATTTATATGTCAGATACAGGTGCTCGATAGAATCCTTATCGATCACTTCGATGTCACAATATGCATAATCCCCATCAGACGGATATGTTGTGTTCTCAGAGGCTGTTCCGGACACCAGTTTCCCTTCATTGATCATTGCATTGATTACACTTTGAAGCTGGCTTACAACAGTAGCTCTTCCGTTTACATCATTGTCAACCTTTCCAATCAGGGCATCTGCCTGATCATTGCATCTCGTAATCAACTCATATCTTGTTTTCGTCCTTCTGATTTTCTTCCAACCATCATCCTGATTATCTGCCGGACTTACCAGCGTATTGATTGCACTGTCAATCCAGATCTGGCCGTTTGTATTCGTACTCAAAACAAGGCAGCCTTTCTGTTCCGCCGTTGAAATTTCCGTTGGTGTTAGCGCATCATTCAGTTTTGTGTATCCTTCCATCACCGTATGTGTCAAGGACTTATTTGAAGCAGTCGCCGCAATCATTCCTGCTATTCTTGCAGCAACAAGGTATCCTTCAACAAGCTCACCGGAAATTTCCGCAGATGCATTCAATACATAGTGCATTTTCTCGCTGTTGAATGCCGCAGCGTGTGCCATTCTTTCTGTGAGTGCGACATTCTTCTTCTCAGCAACAACAGCCATTGCAAGCTGACCAGCATTAAATATACGATCAACAAAGGATGCGAGAAGCTGATGTACTGCCGTATCTTCCGTATCCACACAAACACAGTTAAACCGATACGCTTCTGCTGCAACAAAAGCATCACTGTATTCAGTATTTGTTGCGGTTGGTGCAGTTCCTGGAGTAAATACCTCTTCACTTACATCTGCCAGAATCCCCGTTGCACTTGCCATAACTTCAGATGTAAAGTATCTTGAGTTTATAAAAGCCTGATTAAGCGACTTAACCTCATCGTCACCGGCAGGGAATTCCAGTTTTTCAAATTCTTTTGCACCGGAATAGATGATGCACTCTTTCGTTTTTGAATCAGAAAGTTTTTCTCTTACTGTAATCGCAAA
>OMGY01001557.1_pt1 | contig 20122 bp, 16 predicted proteins | sample 1674461 | NCBI WGS metagenome assembly OMGY01 (sample SAMN05578579, study PRJEB25193) | human gut metagenome | biome: Human Microbiome; feature: human-associated habitat; material: feces | host: Homo sapiens | place: USA:Birmingham
GTCACGACGAGCGCGAGCAGACGCTCAACCAGCTGCTCGTCGAGATGGACGGCTTCGGCACGAACGAGGGCGTCGTCGTCATGGCGGCGACGAACCGCGCCGACATCCTCGACCCCGCGCTGCTGCGTCCCGGCCGCTTTGACCGCCAGGTTTATGTGGGCCTGCCCGACATTCGCGGCCGCGAGGACATTCTCAAGATCCACATCAAGAATAAGCCCCTTGCCGAGGACGTGGACCTCTCCACCGTCGCCAGGGGCACGCCCGGCTTCACGGGCGCAGACCTTGAAAACCTCTGCAACGAGGCGGCGCTGCTCGCCGCCCGCCGCGGCAGCAAGCTCATCACGATGTCCGACTTCTCCGAAGCGGAGATCAAGGTCATCGCGGGGCCTGAGAAGAAGAGCCGCGTCGTAAGCGAGCAGGAGCGCAAGCTCACCGCCTATCACGAGGCGGGCCACGCCATCGTGATGCACGCCCTGCCCACGCACGATCCCGTGCACCAGATCACCATCGTCCCGCGCGGCGGCGCGGGCGGCATGACGATCTCACTGCCGACGGAGGACCGCTCGTACCAGTCCAAGCGCTACATGGAAGAGCAGATCGTGTCGCTGCTCGGCGGCCGCGTCGCCGAAAAGCTAATGCTCGGCGACATTTCGACCGGCGCCTCGAACGACATCCAGCGCGCCTCGCAGATCGCGCGCAAGATGGTCACGGTGTACGGCATGAGCGACAAGCTCGGCTCCATCTCGTTTGAATCCGGCCACGATGAGATCTTCATCGGCCGCTCGATGGCGCAGACCAAGCCCTATTCCGAGCAGGTCGCCGCGCAGATCGATGAGGAGGTCAAGGCCATCGTGGATTCTGCCTACGAGCGCTGCGAGACCATCCTTATGCGCGACCAGGCGCAGCTCGTCACCGTGGCGGAGTTCCTGCTCGCGCACGAAACGATGAGCGCTCAGGAGTTTGAGGCCGTTTTCGCGCCGGAGAACACGGAAGCGGACAAAACTTAATATCTTCATGAATGAATGAAATATCTCACCAACAGGCCGTTGGTGAGATATTTTTTCACTTTTTTGCAAGATTTGTTGCATTTTAGGCCTTTTCCCTCTTGTCAATTCCATTCTTTCTGCTATAATAGGACATCAGTATTACATTTACATGAAAGAAGAGAATCCAACATGAAGAAAAGCAGTAGTTTCAGCGGCTCGCTCGGCTTTGTGCTGGCCGCGGCCGGCAGTGCGGTGGGCGTCGGCAACATTTGGCGCTTTCCCTATCTCTGCGCCAAGGATGGCGGCGGCCTGTTCCTGCTCGTCTACCTTGTGCTGGTGCTGACCTTCGGCTTCGCCCTGCTGACGACTGACGTCGCCATCGGCCGCCGCACCAAGCAGAACGCGCTGAACGCCTTTGCAACGCTCAACAAGAAGTGGCGCTTTCTCGGCTACCTCACCTTCCTCGTCCCCACGCTCATCATGACGTATTACTCCGTCATCGGCGGCTGGATCACAAAGTATTTTGCCCTCTACCTCTTCTCAGACGGCAGCGCGGCGGCGCAGGATGGCTTTTTCACCTCCTTCATCACCTCCCCCGTCTCCCCCATCGTCTTCATGCTGCTCTTCCTCGCGTTGACGGCGTGGGTCGTTTACCGGGGCGTCGAAAAGGGCATTGAAAAGTACTCGCGCTACATTATGCCGGGGCTGCTGCTGCTCATCATCGGCATTGCGATCTTCTCGCTCACGCTCAGCTATACGGACGAGAGCGGCGCGACGCGCACGGGCATGGAGGGCTTCCTCGTCTACATCACGCCCGACTTCACAGGGCTGACCGTCCCGCGCTTTCTGAACATCGCGCTCGACGCGATGAGCCAGCTCTTCTTCTCCCTCAGCGTGAGCATGGGCATCATGATCACCTACGGCAGCTATGTGAAGGACGACGTCGACCTCAGCAAGGCCAACAACCAGATTGAGATCTTTGACACGGGCGTTGCCTTCCTCGCAGGCCTCATGATCATCCCGGCGGTCTATGTCTTCCTCGGCACCGAGGGCATGGCCAGCGGCCCGAGCCTGACGTTCATCAGCCTGCCGAAGGTCTTCGCCGCGATGGGCGGCGCGGGCCGCGTCATCGGCGCGGTGTTCTTCCTCGCCCTCGGCTTTGCCGCGCTGACGAGCTGCGTGTCCGTCATGGAGACGCTCGTCGCCAACTGCATGGAGATCTTCCACAAGTCGCGCAAGCAGATGTGCGCCATCGTCGGCGTCTACTCGCTCGCGACGGCAGTTCTCATCTGCCTCGGCTACAACGCGCTCTACTTTGAGCTGCCGCTGCCCAACGGCTCGACCGCGCAGCTGCTCGACGTGATGGACTACATCAGCAACAGCTTCCTCATGCCCTTCATCAGCCTGCTGACGAGCATCCTCATCGGCTGGGTCGTGGGCCCGAAGTGGATCATCGCCGAGGTTGAGAAAAACGGCGAACACTTTGGCAGGGCAAAGCTTTACAGCGTGATGATGAAGTACGTCGTGCCCGTGGTCATGCTCATCCTGTTTTTGACCTCCACCGGCCTTGGCAGCCTGATCTTCGGCAGCTGAGAGAAAAGCTGCCGAAGCCTTTTGAAGTTCATACAATAAACAAGCTCCCGGCCGATGGCCGGGAGCTTGTTCGTTTTCACTTATCTAACGCCCGTGCAGGGAAACTTACATTTCTTTGATGGCAGCCTGTGCAGATAGGTTAATAAACAGGGGTTTTTTATAAATTGAGCATTGCTCTCATTCTCTTTCCTATGTAACGAGGAAATCCTTTCGATTTCCTCTAACCTTATCAAGCAGTTTTTCTTCCTGCCCTCTGCCGTAAAGGTAGCTTTCACATTTGGCTTGCCATTCAAATTGACATACCATTCAAAAGTAGTATCAGAAGTCGGTGTAACCATATAAACGAACTGATTTATAACATCGTGGCTGATAGTGTTTCCGCTGAAATCAACAAGACTATTCAGCGTGGAAATGATACCGTCCAAGTCAAAACCTTTGGAATTGTCGCTCTCAGTCGGTATATTCTCAAGTGCTTTTTGAAGCTCTTGAATTTCCGTATCAATCGGCGTTCTCATCACTTGATATTCGTCCTTTGTGATTTCTCCGTCAGCTCTCATAGCAATTAAGTTTGTGAGCCTTGTGTTCGCCTTGTCCAATCTTGCCTGCACAACCACTGCATCAGACTGTTTACCATTTTCTCTTTCTTCCTTATAATAATATTTTATGAGGTCGATTGCAATAAGAACTGATTTTCTTCTTTCTGTCCATAAATGCTCTAAAAGAGCTTTCGCCATAAAATCGAGTTTCCAATCGGTTATCATTCTGGTATCGCAATAGCCGTCTGTATCTAATCCAAGTTCTTCTCTCTTTTTCTTGTTGCCGTTGTTCAACTGATTATAGCATTGATAGCCATACGAGGTTTTTCCGTCTAATTTTGTGTGCCACTTATTTTTTCGAAATGATGAGCCGCACGAACAACGGAGTTTATTCACCCACACATCAGCCGAGTCACGCTTACTATGAGTGGTCTTTGTTGCAGATACCAAAGACGGCTTTACTCTGCTTTCTCGTATTTCCTGTGCCTTATCCCAAATCTCTTGAGAAATGATAGCAGGGAAATCGCCCTCAACATATTCATAAGTGGACATATCCAGATTGTTAATTCGCTTCTGCTCCAGAAAATTGTTGCTTCTGGATTTGTTATAGCACTTTGTACCTGTATAAGTGGCATTTCTGATAGCTCTCATAATATTTGATACACTCCACTTTACAAGCCCAGAAGCAGTTTTCCTTTTTCGTTCCGTCAGTATGCCTGCTATCTTCATAGAGCCATAGCCCTGCAAATATAAATCGTATATCATTCTGACCGTTTCTGCTTGTTCTTCATTTATAACATAGGTATCTCCCACACGGTCATAGCCGAGGATATTACCATTGCCATAAAGCACACCGTTGTCACGGCTGATTTTCTGACCTGCTTTTACTCGTTCCGAGGTCTTGCGGCTTTCTTCCTGTGCCAGAGTAGCCATAAGCGACAATCTCAATTCGCCGTCACCGTCCATTGTCCAAATGTTATCCTCAATGAAAAAGACCTCTACGCCTATACTTTTAAGCTCTCTTGTGACGACAAGCGTATCAACAACATTTCGGGCAAAACGACAAACCTCTCTGGTAACGATTAAATCAAATTTGCCCTGTTTGGCATCTTCAATCATTCTCAAGAAATCTGGTCGTTTCTTTGCCTGTGTTCCTGTGATACCCTCATCAATATATTTTGCAACCACATCCCAATTCGGGTGATAGCGTACTTGGTCATCATACCATTGCAACTGATTATCCAAAGCGGATAATTGAGCTTCGTGTTCCGTTGAAACTCTGCCGTAAATAGCGACCCTTCTTGCTCTGTTTCTATCAAAAAGCGAATAGTCTGTTAGCTTAAATCTGTAATTGAACTGATTAGTATTAACTGCTGTGTTCATAAAGCGTACCTCCTTTGCTTTGTTCGCTCATATTGTATCTTTTATCAAGCCGCTTGTGAAATGTGCGAATTTCGGTGTTTCATTATATTTGTATATGTGGCTTGATTTATCTTTCCTTTTTCAAGCAATATCTCTATGAGCTTCAAAGCTGCTTCGTATTCATCAACTTTCACATCAAGCACTTTTACCACCTCTTTCAAGGGCGACACTTATCGCCAGAGCTTTATCAACAGCAAGAAGAAAACGCCTATCAAGAGTTCCTAAATACTCTTGCAGGCGTTGTTTATCAATCGTGCGGATTTGTTCAAGCAGAATAACAGAGTCTTTATCAAGCCCTGCAAAATCATTGACAATCGTGTGTGTCGGTAGTTTCGCTTTCGTCTGCACTCGGCTTGTAATTGCCGCCACAATGACCGTCGGGCTGTGTTTGTTTCCTATATCATTGGAAATGATAAGTACAGGTCGTATGCCGCCTTGCTCCGAGCCGATGACGGGATTTAAGTTTGCGTAGTAGATGTCGCCACGCTTAATAATTTTTTCCATAGTGTTTGACCTCCCATTTGGATTTAGGCAGGAGCGTCCTGCCTATGTAACAGCCAAACACAAGGAAGTATTTAAGGTCGGAAGCATATAAACAAAGCTCTGTTCTTTTGACCGCCGTGCGTTTGGCTTTATGATAGGAGCATTTCAATTTGTCCTCGACACCCCGAAATGCAATGGGAAGTCGCCAAACGGTCAGCAGCGAACTGACGCCACGGGAGTTTCACCCCAACTGACGGTCTGCCAGAGCCGCCCTCATTGCCTGCGACGGTTTTATCACGCTCGGACTGTGACTGGACGGGAGTATCATTATCCTCTTTGTGGGTTATGGCGAAATCGGGAGCTGCCCGATATTTTGAGTAGGTAGTTATCGCTCTCTGCCTTACGGCAGGTTATGGCGTACCTCTCGACACGCTTATGCTTATCACAATCACAAAGAGAAGGTATTTGGCGAATGGGTATTCGGTTTTCAAAGAGCAATCCCGTTTTCGCCACACAAAGGAAAACAGGGCGAGAGGTTTTGTCCTCTCACCCTGTAGCCCGTGGGAACGCTCAAATTTCCCCTCTACTCAAAAATTTTTTGGATTTTTTCTTTTAGCCTGTCCAATCGCCTGTAAACGGCTTTCTCCGTGATACGCAGGTAAGATGCAATTTCACGGGTAGAATATCCCTGCACTTTCATAAAAGCGATACGCAGAGTAAGCCTGTCCACCTTAATCAGCACTTGATAGAGCTGCTGATTTTCGATGCTATCCAGAAAGTCCTCGACCGTTTTTATTTCGGGCTGTGTCATATCCGCTGCGACTTCTTCAAGGTATGTACCTGTTTCCTGCATACGCTGATAGTAACGCCTGTCGGAATTGAAAATCGCCCAATCGTGAACTCGGAGCGTTTCTATGTCGTTTTCGCTGACACCTAAACTGCGCAACTGTTTTTCTTCGGCTTCTTTCCAGAGCCGCCATTTCTTTTCTTCTCTGGCTTTGTTGTACGCCATACTGTTTCCTCCAATCTGAATTTTTCTGAAAACTCAGATTGACAGGCGGACTGCGGCAGCCAACGCCAGATACGGGCTTATCCTGTATCAAGGGAAAGCCAGACAAACAAAAAGCCGCAAAGGTACAAAGACCTCTGCGGCAATAAGCATAACTATACCTATGGCATAGAAATATAATCTCTATTTGAAAACCGTAAGAGTGCCACGAGTGAGTGATGATTTTTTCTAAAAGATAATCTTCACTCCACTGTGACACTCCGTAAATAGTAGCTGCTTCTGATGAGCAGCATTGCGGTCATATTCGACCATCGCATAAAAAAATCCCTCCAAACTCGAAAACGGGTTCGGAGGGAAGTTGAATTCTCATCTGGGCGTGTTTATACTGCCCACCAAAGCACCGTTTTTTTATTTGGTGGGCTGTGCTGCCAAATATTTATGAAATTATTTCTCTTGAAATAAGAGATTATATGCCCTATTGCAAGAGATTTCAGACCGTTTCATAAGAAGCCTCGTTTCTGTAAAATATATATAGTATGATTTTACAGGCACAAGGTGGTGAGCTTATGGACGAAAGAAATAATGATTTTGACTTCGATTTTACGCCAATCGGTCTGGCTATCAAAAAAGTCAGAACAGCACAGGGTATGACAAGAGAACAGCTTGCCCGTATCGTTGACTACGACCCAAGGCATTTACAGGCGATTGAAAATGAGGGGCAAAAGCCGAGTCTGGAGCTGTTTATTCAGCTTGTGACGATGTTCAACATTTCGGTTGACGAGTACATATTCCCCAATAAAGAAGTCAATAAAAGTTCCGCCCGCAGACGCTTAGACGCACAGCTCGACAATTTAGATGATAAAGAACTGTCCATTGTAGAAGCAACCGTCAATGGTTTATGTAAGGCAAAGGAGCCAGAGGATTAAAACCTCTGGTTTTTTTTGCACATTTACGCTCTACGAATAATATTTAATCTGTGTCCCATACGGCTTAACAATTCATTGGTTATGCTTTCTGCACTTTCAGCTACCATCGGTGCTGTAATTTCTTCCTTTCCATCTTTACCAATCAGCGTTGCAATACTTCCAGTCTTAACATTGGGAATATCTGTTACATCAACTGCAAGTTGATCCATACAGATTTTTCCGACAACAGGTGCTTGATGCCCATTGATAAGCACATAGCTCTTTCCGCAGGATAGATTTCTCGGATAGCCATCTGCATAGCCGACAGGTAATAAAGCAATTAGGCTATCTCTATTGGCAACAAATGACCGACTATAACCAACACTTTCGCCTTTCTTGATTTCTCTGAGCAAAATAACTCTTGATTTCAATGAAAGTACAGGTCTTAAATCAAGATGCAACTTTGTCCTGTCATTTGGAGAGCTTAAAACACCGTATAGCGAAACGCCTACTCTCACATAATCACATTTAAGTTCTGGATAATTCAACAATCCATAGCTGCTCTGAATGTGTATTTTAGGAATAGTTATACCTTTTTCCTTTAATTGATTTAACAAGTTATAGAAGCTCTCAATCTGTACATTTGTGAAGAAGATGTCTTTTTCATCGATGCTGTCCGCTGCACATAAATGGGTATATATCCCAGACACCTTGATATGCTTCATTGAAAAAACAGCAGATATTTTTTCTATATCTTTTGCATCAAAGCCAAGTCTGTGCATACCTGTATCAACTTTAATGTGTGTCATAACATTATATCCCTGTTTATCCAAAAGCAAAGCGTACTTATAATCTATCAGCGTTTGTGTAAGGTCGTATTTACGGAGTTCTTTTGCTCTTGCAGGTGCGGTATATCCTAAAATCAATATTTCGCCCAAAACACCATATTGGCGTAACTTGATACCCTCATCAATAGTTGCTACCGCAAACGCCTTGACACCTATCTTGTTTAAGTGCGTAGCAATTTCATATAAACCGTGACCATATGCTTCAGCTTTTACAACAGCCATCAGTTCGCATTTTTGTGGCATTGCCCTTTTTAAGACCTTTACATTATGTTCTAAATTGTTCAAATCAATTTCTAAATAAGCTCTGTCAGTATCGGCAGTATGTTTTGCTTTTTTCGGTTTGTACTTATTCCACATTGCCGTTAATACCACACTGAACACAACTGATGTCAAACAGACCGCAAAATAATGTACGATGCTGTTCTCCACAAACAATTTTTGTATATGAAGCAATTTGGAAAATAACCGTATCACTACAATCATCATCGGATGAATGATATAGATAATCAGTGATGCTGTTCGTAGGCTTACAAGGCGTTTCCCTTTGAAATGCAGAATGACAATAAATAGGAAATACATACACGGCAACAAAAACACATACATACTGTCGTGCCGTTGCAAATCAAAATGATGCAATATCATAGCTTCTCCAAGCATCAGAGCTAAGCTAATAGCAAATCCCAAGAAACTTTTTCCAAATGTAATCTGTGGTCGATTATCAGCTATAAACCCACCAAGTATAAAAAATATGGGGGCGAAGAAAATGCCGTTTCTTGTATAGTCAGTCACTTGAAAAATATAAGTATATAAGCTATTTAAGCAGGAAATCTTTTCAGTAATTCCATAATAACTATCTCCAAACAAGCCAATTAGGTAAAGGACGGATGCCACCATCAATGCTTTAGGATAATTAAGTTTTTTCACGAGATACCACGCAATCGCCGCACCTATAATAGACGCAGGAAGATACCATAAATGGTATAGAGTACCATCAAATACAATATCCTTTATGATGTTTGGTAATAGGTTATCCATCTTGAAATAACCGTTATAAATATTGATAGGTATGTATATCAATATCGCTGTTCCATAAATTAAGGCTGCGTTTTTTACAAAAGCACCTAATTTTTCCGTACCATAGGTGTATCTTGAAATCAGAAAAAAGCCAGATGTCATTAAAAAAAATGGTACAGCAACACGAGCTATAATCCTTGTCAACATAAAATCGCCTGTTTCGCTGAGAGAAGCAAGTGGCGAAGTATGAATAGCAACAATTAACAAAGCGGCAATAAACCTAAAATAGTCAATGCCTGCATAATTCTTATTTTCAGTCATAATTCTTCCTCCAAACTGTGACAATAAAACCGTCTATGTTATTACCAGAAATTTGATAGATACAACTCTCTGGTATAGAAATAAATGTTTTATCATTATTTGCAGGGATATAATAAATTTCCACCTCAGTTCCAAACATTCCCTTATAAACCAATTTACTATCTTCTCGGTATGCTTTTATAAATTTTGTATATTCTCCAAGAGAGAAGCCATTTTCCTCAATAATCTTTGAGTGTGGGTATCCTACATAACGAAAGTGCCACGGCTCGTGTGAAATTCCCGTGATTTCTTCTTTGTCCTTTGCATAGCGTTCGATAAATCCATAGTCTGGGGCTGCTTTTCTAAACTCATTACAGATACCGACATAGGGGAAATCGGGACGGATAAAATCTATTTCTTTTTCGTTCAATCCCAAATCAATAGCAAGTCCTGTCTGATGTTCGCTATGATTTGGCAGGGCAACATATTTTCTTGTAAAATCCTCTCCATTATCTTTGAGAGAGCCGTCATATATGGCTGTCTGTTCTTCTAATGAGCGATAACCGCTTACAGGAACGATAGAGTTACCTGCCGAGATTTTTTCAAAAATAAGCTGCAAAACATTTGCCACATCACGCTTCATAAGAATATTTGGAAAGCGTACATCAGCAGGAACTAAACCCTTTACATTGTTATCTCGTAGCGGATAATTTTTGTTGACGAGCAGCAAATTTCCACAATAAATTTCTTCCTTTTCAAGCTCAATCGTTTTCATCATTCCACATACAGACCTATCAGCTTATCCAACATTTGGGCGAACGATAGACCAATGCCTTTCATCATATTTGGATAGCGACTGTGCGAGGTAAAGCCTGGTATTGTGTTTACCTCATTAAATACAATTTCGCCAGACGGTGTATAAAACATATCCACTCTGGAAAAACCCGAACAGCCCAGAGCTTTATATATGGTTACAGCCGTTTCTTGTATCCGTTTTTCTGCTTCGGCATCAATCCTTGCAGGCATATATATCTTTGAAGATTTAAGTGTATATTTCTCTGTATAATCAAAAAAGCCGCTTGACAGTTCGATTTCATCAACTCTGCCGACAATCAGTTCATCTATACCAAGTACCGCACAACCAACCTCAAAGCCGTTTATGGTTTCTTCAACAATGACTTCCGCATCGTGTTCAAACGCTAATTGTATAGCGTTTTCAAGTTCCTGCTGTTTAGTTACTTTTGTTATTCCAAATGACGAGCCTGCACGGACAGGCTTCACAAATAATGGATAGCTTAACTCCTTTTCAATTTTTTTCAAGGCTGCCTTTTTGCCAGAGAATTTAAAAGTTACTGATTTTGGAACAGAGATACCCGCAAGGCTAACAAGTTTATGTGCCTTATCTTTGTCCATACAAAGAGCAGACGAGAGTGTATCACACCCAACAACAGGTATTCCTGCTAATTCAAATAATCCCTGCAAAGTACCGTCCTCGCCGTTCTTGCCGTGCAATACAGGAAATATCAAGTCAACCTTGATGATGTAGAATTTTTCTTCCTTAAATTCTATAAAGCCTTTTACAGAACGGTTTTGCGATACCGCAACAGAATACAGGTTTTCGTTATCCTCAAACCAAGTATTATTTGCAATCTTTTCTTTTTTGCCTGTGTAATGATACCAGTCGCCATTTCTGGTAATTCCAATAGGAACAATGTCAAACTTTTTAGTGTTGATATTCTCAAAAACGGCAGATGCCGACTGCAAGGACACCTCGTATTCCGTTGAATTTCCTCCAAAAATGATTGCTATTCTTTTCTTAATCATCATTTGCACCTCTTTCTTCAATTTCTATTTCTCCATCAAGTTCATATCCGATTTCACATCGGTTAATATACAGTTCTTTTTGACTATCCTTGCCAGTTGTTATATCCTTTTCGGTACGGCAAACGGAAGCAATTTGATAAACTTTTCCGTTTTCCCTCACATAGGAAACTGATGAATTATAAACTTTATATTCCATATTCACCGAGTTTTGGGATAGAATACTTCCATACATATACTCGTCATCAAATTCCACCACAACTTGAAATGTATTATCCGTATCGTTACAGATTTTCAAGTCTAACCATCCCTCGTTGATTGTTGCATCAGTTCCACACGGCAATTCTTCCGTTGTAGAGGGAAACGATTCTACAGCGTGTCCGTGTCGTTCAATCACTGTCAATGGAGTGTGTAAAAACAGCCAAAACAGCATATTGCTAAGCTGACATAGTCCGCCACCATAAGAACCGACAATTTTTCCGTTAACAAAGTTTAATCCGTCCTTGTATTTTTCTTGTCTGTCTGCCCATCTGACGAGTTGCCAAAAAGAAAATGTTTCATTTGGTTTGATTGCAATTTTGTCAATCGTCGTGGCAGCCAATTTCAGATTATGTACTTTGTTTCTTTGATACTTCATATCAAAACCGCTATTTGCGTTCATCATAAGGGATGAGGTTTCATAAACCTTATAGGGCAGCAATGCTTTCGCTTTGCTTTTCGCATACCTACTTCCGTCCATTTGCATTTTCAAGTAGAAAAGTTTTTTTCTTTGCCACTTACGAAGAGGGAGCAGAAAAGGTAATACTTCTGTTATTCTTTTTCTCGGCATATAGATTGCTCCTTTCTTCCCAAAAACAAAACACCCTTGTTTTGGTACTTATAATTGTACCAATAACAAGAGTGTCTTTTATCTGTTTACACAAACGGTATTCTATTTTCTTTCTACGGAAATTCTTACAATTTCCTTACGACAGAGGAATGACGACTTCAAAACAAGTTATACCATTCGCACTGTCTGCTGTTATTGTTCCGTGATGCAGTTCAACAATTTCTTTTGCAATGGCAAGTCCCAAGCCAGCTCCACCGCTGCTTGAATTACGTGCAGTATCCAAGCGGAAAAACTGTTCAAATATCCTATCCAATTTTTCTTTTGGAATGGTATTTCCCTCATTGATTACTTTTACACACACATTATTGTTAAATAGTTCAGCGAATACTTTGATATTTGTTCCTTCGTAACTATAATTTACGGCGTTTCTTAGCAAATTATCAAAAACTCTTTGCATTTTATTTATATCACAGCTTATCATTATGTCTTGCGGTGCGTTAAGCTCACAATTTAAGTGTTTGTTTACAAGCATAGGTTTGAACTCGTATGTAATTTGTTCAAGCATACGTGTTAAATTCACTTTGCCGTACTCAAGGGAGATATTAGAGAGGTTAAACCTTGCAATTTCAAAAAACTCATTTATCAAATCTTCAAGACGCTCCGCTTTTTCCAATGATATTGATAAATAGCGTTCTCTCAATTCGGCAGAAATCTGCTGCTCATCCCGTAATAATGTCAAATAGCCGATAACCGATGATAAAGGCGTTTTCAAATCGTGTGCAAGATACATTACAAGGTCGTTTTTTCTCTGTTCCGCTTCCTTCACAGTTCTTGCATTATCCAACGCTTTCTCACGAACTCTGTTCAATTCGTTTTCAGCATAAAACATTTCATTTGGCAAGACAATTGGCTCATCGGAAGGGACTACTAACTGTTCCGTAGCTACGACAACCTCATCCAAATAACGAAGCGGCTTGGAAATGAAATAGTAAGTAATAAAGACCCAACCTATCAAAAAGGTAATGCCTAAAAACAAAATAATATATTCTTTAACGGTTTGTAAAAGTATGTATAAAGGATCATCCGGCTGCCAGATGAACATCATACAAAATCTCCACGCCACAAAAACAAAGAGCATTACTCCTACAACATAACCGATTATGGATATTACATACTGCATCAGTAGTTTCCGTGATACTGCACTACGCTGTTTTATTTTATTTCTTCCTGATTTATTCAATGGTATACCCCACTCCCCACACAGTTTTAATAAACTTCGGCTTCTTGGCAGGCTCTTTCATTTTCTCTCTCAATCTTCCAATATGAGCCATCACCGTATTATTGTTATCGAGGTATTTTTCTTTCCAAACTGCCTCAAACAATTCTTCTGAAGATACTACTTTTCCTTGATGGTCACAAAGGTACCACAGAATAGAAAACTCTATTGGAGTCAGTTGCAATTCTTTCCCAAACAAACTGCATTTATGGTTGTTTTTGTTTATTGACAGACCTCTAATATCGTATTCAATGTTTTCAAGAGCCTGTTTGTTTATGGGCTGATTATAGCGTACATAACGCCTTAGTTGCGTTTTCACTCTGGCAACCACCTCCAACGGATTGAACGGCTTTGTAATATAGTCATCTGCTCCGATGGTAAGTCCCATAATTTTATCGCCATCAGTAACTTTTGCCGTCAACATAATAACAGGGAAGAAAAATTCTTCTCGAAGCTGTTGGCAGATGTGAAATCCATCAATATCCGGGAGCATCACATCTAAGATTGCCAAATCCAAATCTGTTTCTCTGATACATTTCAAGGCATCTGTGCCATTGTAAAATTTATAGACAGTGTAACCATCATTTTTAAGATAGACCTCAAGTAAGTCGGCTATCTCTTTTTCATCATCAACTATTAAAATATTTTCATTCATATTATTTGCACTCCACATTAACCTCGTCTGGCAAGGCTTCCATAATATCCCCAAAATCACAATTCAAACATTCACATATTGACAATAATACGGGGAGCGTAACATTCTCATTTTTACCAAGTTTAGCAAAAGTGCTTTTGCTTGCTCCGATAGCATCTCTAAGCTCACCTTTTTTCATATTCTTATCAATTAAAAGTTTCCAGAGTTTATTATAACTCACTCGCATTTAGCTCACCTCATTAGTATGTTTTTCTCATTATATCATCAAAAGTCCAGAAAAGCAATACTTGGGTTCGCATATTCAAACTTTAGTCACAAATGCGTAGGATATGTATGAAACCGCCTGCTATACAAGCGGTTTCTTCCTCTTTAATAAGCAGGGATACCGTAGCCGTAAATTACGCTGCTTCCGATAGCATAGCTGTTCTGGCGGCAGGTATCGCCAGAGTTGCCCTCGACGGTATAAACTGTTCCGTTCTCGACACACTCTACAATTCCGACGTGGTCTGTTTCTCCGTCGCCCTCCCAATCAAAGAAGATGATATGACCTGCCGACGGCTCAAAGCTGCCGTCCTGCCATTGACCTCTGTCCTTAAACCATTGTGAGCCTAACACGCAGCCTGCAAATTTCGGAATAACGCCTGTATCAATATAGCCGCACTCATTGGCACACCAAGATACAAAACAGGCACACCATTCCACACGCCCCTCGAAGCCGTACCAACTCCAATAAGGCTGACCGCCTATATTTCCGACCTGCGACAATGCCACACTTACAATCTCTCCGTCGCCGCCAGAAATGCCGTATAGCACCTGCGACCATAACGAATTGTTTTCCTCGGCAAGTAGCTCGGAGAGTTGTTCTCTCTGGTCTGCATTGAAACTGTACTTGTCAGCCATTTCCTCGGCTGTCTTATGGGCAACCGTGATATACAGATAGGTGCGTGTAACGGTAGTTTCCGTCTGTATGATATTGCCGTGACCGTCGTCGCTCTCGATTATCTGTGTTTCGGTCTTGCTTTCCGTTCTGGAGCTAATCTCATTCATCTCCCAGAAGATGTTTTTGAGAAGCTCTTTTTTACTGTCGTCCATTGTGGCGACTTCCTGCGGATTGTCGGGGTCGGTATTGGTCTTGACGGAATAAACCGCAAGTACCTCTTTCCAGACTGCACGGCTTCCCGACATTTCCAAAACATCGTGAGCTGTACCGTTCTTGATTTCGTCAAGTTTGGTATCGTATTCCGTATTGATTTCTCTCACAACTGTTTGCATTGTCATACCGTTTCCAGAGTCCTCGCCAGAAAAGAAGATACCGAACACCGAACCGACAAGCAAACCGACAAGGCAAATAACAATAATAATCACAACGGCAACCCAACCGCCTGCGGCAATCGCAGAAATCAATGCCTTTGTTCCTGCAATAATCGCCTTGACCGCCGCAATGGTCGCTTTCACTGCAACCTTTACGGCGTGGGCGGTAGCTTTTGCTGTTGCTTTCGCTGCCTGTGCTGCTCGTTGAGCCGCCTTGACCGAAGCCTGTGCAGTTTTCTGTGCCGTCTTTGCGGTATGCTCGGCGGTCTTGATAGCCGCCTTTGAGGTGGATTGAGCCGTCTTAACGCTTTTCTCGGCAGATTTGACCGTACCTTTGGTCGTGAATTTTATCGTCTTTCCTGTACTTCGGGCAGACTGCTTGATTGTCTTTTCTGCCTGCGTTTTTGTTCGCACGGTTTGAGTGTGAACATTGGAAGCTCGCTTTTCTGCCGATTTCATTGCCCGTTTGGTCTTAAAATCGGCAATACCGTCCTTTGCCTTGACGATATTTTCCTTTGTGGTCTGCACACCTTTCTGACCTTGCTTATTAAATTGGTGTACGCCTTCCTCCGTCACACGCTCGGCGGTATAGGACACCTTATCCGAAGCGTAGTCGGTAGCAGAGCTTTCATCGACATAATAGCCCTGTTCCGCCTTGTCCTTTGTCTTGGCATAAGCGGCTTTCATACGCTCCGAAGCAATAGCGGCTTTGTCAATGGTCTTAATCGTACCCTTGACCGCATCTCTGGTCTTTATATCAGCCATACAAAACCTCCTTTCCCAGAAGTTTTGCGGTCACATCAGGATACCTTTTTCGCCACAACCACAAGTCTGCCGTTTTGTGCTGAGTATTCGCAGGTAGAGAGCGTAATCAGCCTGTCGCCGTATTCAGCACTTACGCCTGTATCGTACAGGGCAAGCTCCTTGCATTTGGCGATATATTCGTCAAATGCTTCTGCATTTTCCGCATTGACAAAATCATAGTAGCGGAAGCCCTCGGAACTGTACGCAACGGTCTTGAATACAGCCACGATTTCATATTCCGCCTGCTCGGTCAGCGTATCAAACAGAATGGTTTTGTGTTCCTCATAGAAGCTCTTGGATTTGTAATCATTCAAAGCTCCGAACATTTTGCCGCCCTTGATATGATGACCGTAAATAACAAGGTTGTCGCTCTCTGCGATATTGCAGTTTTCTTGAATATACGGTGTGCCTAAATCGCTGTATGCCTTTTCAAAGTTGTGCTTCAGATAGAAATTCGGATTATTCGGTGTCTGCATTACAGGATAGTTGAGCTTCGTGCCGGCAATGGAAATCCAACCTACCATATCGGGATTTTGCAAGAAAAGCTCCCCGTACTCTGGCAGGATAGTTTCTTCCTCGTTAAGCGGAACTTGCGGAGCTTCTTCGCCTGTTTGAGCCTGCTCCACAACCTCGGCAATCTGCTCAAAGGCTTCTGTCTGCTCCGCTTCGTGTGCATAATGGTCATAAATGTGATAACCGCAAAAAGCCGTCGCACCTAACAGGCACACGGCGGCGATAATACAAATCTGCATTACATATTTTTTCATAGCTTCGTCCTTTCTTATCGTGAATGTTCAGTCTGCTGTTTCGGTGCAGGTAAATCCCTGCAATATTCGGGATACCTTACCTTAATACCCTCAACAAAGTACGGAGCATATTCACAACAGAATAATTCATCTGGCGTAAAATGCCGTCCGTTTTCCTTTTCCGTGTAACCGTTCCAGAGGTTAAAGGCAAGGTGGCAGACCTTGACCGTACCGCTTGTCTGCCAGCCGCCGTGCATACCCTCTGGCTCAATGCAATCCGTCTTAAAATCAAACATCTGGTTGATATTTGCCCTTGTTTCGGCGGCAATGCCCATTACATAGAAAAAGGCTCTGTGATAACAGTCGTTTACTTTGCTCTTGTTCATCATTTCCAGAAAGAAATCCCGATGAGCTGCAGAGCGAAATCGGATATTAGACATTGAAAATTCTCCTTTCGATTTTTGGTAAAAAAAGAACGCCCACCTTGTAAAAAAGTGAGCGTTACGCTGAATTGGTTTCGATATTACATTTTTCCGTTTTGTCCGTCTGCTTCTGCCTTTCCTAACAGATACAAAAATGCTATGGCAGGTATTCGCAAAATCGGTACTGCTGTTTCGTGCTTTGCAATGCCAAAATCGTCTAACTGCTTTGTTACAAGAAAAGCGTTTGTTACCTTTGATTTTTCGTCCTTGCAAAGTTCAACAATAGCGTCGGTTGCAGGAATATGGGAATTGTTGCGGTATTTGACCTCGCAGAGAACTTTCTCACGGGGCAGCTCTACCACCACATCAACCTCTTTCTGGTTGTCCTTTGCCTTTCTGAAATAGCCGAGCTGTGCCGTACTGCCTTGATAGAAAGATACGATATGCTTATACACGGTGGTTTCCACCATTGCTCCGAGTTCCTTTTCATCGGATAACACATCATCTATCATCAACACGGCGTTGCGGATAGCTGCGTCGGCAATAAAGATTTTCGGCTTGCCCTTTAATGCTCCCTTACTTCCCACATCCATTGGCTTTGCCAGATAAATAAGGTTAGACATTTCAAGAGCTTCAATATAGCCGTCAATCGTGCTGACCGAAGTGTTTTCCAATTCCTTTGCCGCCGTGGTTACGCTGAAAATCTCCGTTGAGTTCATACAGAGATATAAGAACAGCTTTTCCATTAAAAGCGGACTGCGGATATTGAACAGGGTAAGCACATCTCGCTTGATTACCTTATCAACTACATCTTCACGAAGCATTCGTTGAGCGTAAATATCATCATCGGACAATACAAGCTCTGGGAAACCGCCAATCATCAGATAGCGGTTGAAATGCCCCTCTAACGGAGCAAATCTGTCCATTAGGTCGCCAAGCTCCGCATTGCTCATTTTCACGAGCTTTGTGAGTTTTAAGCCATCTGGCAAAATCGGTTCTTCAAGCTGAAGCAGACGGCAATACTCATAAAATGACATTGTCGGTATCTTCAAGACGCTCCATCTGCCCGTTCCGCTGTCCGTTGCACCTTTTTCCAGTATCGGGCTTGCAGAGCCTGTTGCGGTCAGACGAATATCCTTTCTGCTGTCATAGATGACTTTCATCCACAATTCCCAATTATCCGTATATTGGATTTCATCAAGGAAGATATACTTTGTTCCCTCGATAGGGTAAAGTGACTCGTAAATGGAAAGCACCGTTTCTACATTGACGAGCTTTACAATCGGATTGTCAAAAGACACATACAGAATGTTCTTCGGACTTACGCCCTCGTCAATCAGATTATCTATCATCTGGTACATAATCGTTGTCTTACCCACACGCCTTGCTCCAGACAACACCGCAAAACGGCGGAGCGTTTTATGCTTTATCATCTTGAGTGCTTCATAATAGGCAAGTCGCTTCTGCGGTTTGCTTTCCTCTTTGATTGCAGACGGATTACGCCACCACGGATTGTATTGCCGTAATACCTTAATGACCTGTTCATCGCTTACAATAGCCATAAAAGCACCTCCATACTTTCATTATTTCCTCGGAGTTATATTATTATACTTGCGCAACTCTCTGGGAGTTATGCAAGTATATTATAACAACAGTCAATCAAAAAATCAAGAGGGCTGACAAACAGACATAAAAAATTTACTTTTGGTGGCTTCTCTTGGCGTTCCTAAACCTCCCCAAACTTGGTTGTCATCAGCCTGTAAAGCTCGGTGTTGCGTGGGAACTTATTGACAAACGGCACAAGAGAGCTGCCGACTTTGAGCAAGCCCTGTCCTGCACCGACATTCGTGATATAGCTCATCTGAAGGTCGGAGATATTAAGGAGCTTGGCAAGCTCAATCCTGTCGGTAGACGCTTGGTTGAGCATAATAATAAACTCGGAGTTTGCAAGCATTGTCCTCGCTGTATGGCTCTGCAAGAGGTCATCTACATTCTGAGTGATACCCGTACAGTACGCACCGTACTTACGCACACGCTTCCAAAGGGTAAAAAGGAAGTTTGCAGAGTATTCGTGTTGGAACAGCAGATAAATTTCATCAATGAAGATAAAGGTATTTCTGCCTTTCGCTCTGTTCTGTGTGATACGATTGAGAATACTATCGAGGACAACAAGCATACCGATAGGCTGTAACTGCTTACCTAAATCTAAAATGTCATAGCAGATAAGACGGCTGTGGGTGTCCACATTGGTGTGTTTTGCAAAGGTATTGAGAGAGCCGTCCGTAAACAACTCAATCGCAAGGGCAATTTCCTGTGCTTCTGGCTCGTTCTGTTTCAGAAGTTCCTCACGGAAGTCCTGCAAGGTCGGTGGTACTCCCATATAGTTGCCCTGCTGATAATGGCGGTACACACTCGCCGTACAACGGTCAATGATTGACTTCTGTTTCGCTCCCAGAGTGCTGCCGCCGATGAGCTGTTCGCAGAGAGATAAAATAAACTCCGATTTCAAAATGACAGGGTTAGCACCGTCACCGTAATCGGAGTTCATATCCATAGCATTGATATGGTTTTCACTTGTAGCAGAGATGTGAATGACCTCGCCCTGCATTGCCTTGACAAGCGGCGAATACTCTCGCTCTGGGTCTATAATTATCACATCGGCATTAGGGTCTGTGAGAATGATATTTGTCATTTCTTCCTTTGCCGTAAAGGATTTGCCTGCACCAGACACACCGAGGATAAAGGAGTTGCCGTTCAAGAGGTGGCGGCGGTTGGCAATAATCATATTTTTGCTGATTACATTCTGTCCGTAATACACGCCGTTTTCGTGATAGATTTCCTGCACACGGAACGGGATAAACACTGCAAGGCTTTCCGTAGTAAGGGTACGCAGAGCATCTATCTTTCGCACACCAAAGGGCAGGGCTGTATTCAGTCCGTCCATCTGCTGATATTTCAGCACGGCGAACTGACAAAGGTGCTTTCGTGCGGTAGTCAAAAGAGCTTCTGTGTCACTATCAAGCTGTTCCTTTGTTTCAGCCGTATGCACCATAGTTAAAACAGCAAACATCATTCTCTGGTCACGGGTTGTAAGGTCGTCCAAAAACTCCTTGCTTTCCTTACGCTGCTGTTCAAGGTCATAGGGGATAACAGCCGAAAAGT
>OMGY01001567.1_pt1 | contig 19989 bp, 19 predicted proteins | sample 1674461 | NCBI WGS metagenome assembly OMGY01 (sample SAMN05578579, study PRJEB25193) | human gut metagenome | biome: Human Microbiome; feature: human-associated habitat; material: feces | host: Homo sapiens | place: USA:Birmingham
AATGATGTTATTCCAGGGTTCCGCTGCATTTGAGTTATGGACAGGCGAACCAATGCCTATCGAACATATGAAAGAGATTCTTCACATCTCCTATGATGACTGATACCTGATGGTATCTTCAGTATGGATATCTCATATTGTGATGCAGAACAGATCATTTCACTGATCTTTCTGCACATAATATTTGATATATACCGCTTTTCGGCGTACCGCAGGAGATGTACTGATATATTTACTCCGCGCAGAATGTACATATCCTGCAGTTTGCTTCAAAAAGCTGTTGATCATGCGGTTATGTTACGGTTATTCTTATAACAGTTCCATAATAATCCGGAACTACTATAATACAACAGAAAATATGAGGATAAACAGATGAACACAGTTCAGGTAAAAAACACTGTGATCGGCGAGGGCAGACCTAAGATCTGCGTTCCCATCGTAGGAAAAACAAAAACAGACATTCTCGAAGAAGCCAAAAAGATCACTACTCTTCCTGTTGATGTAGTAGAGTGGCGTGTAGACTGGTTCGAAGGAGTATTCGACTTCGCACAGGTGGAAGACGTATTAAAAGACCTTCGTCCGGCACTTGGAAATACACCAATCCTTTTCACTTTCCGTACATCCAAAGAGGGTGGAGAGAAAGCAATCGAGCCTGCAGCATATGTTGAGTTAAACAAAAAAGCAGCTGCAACCGGTCTGGTTGATTTAGTGGACGTAGAAGCTTTCACAGGCGATGAGTATGTAAAAGAGATTATCGCAGCAGCTCATGAGAGCGGAGTTGCAGTTGTAGCTTCCAACCATGATTTTGATAAGACACCGGACAAAGACGATATCGTAAGCCGTCTGCGCAAAATGCAGGATCTGGATGCAGATATCCCTAAAATCGCAGTTATGCCTCAGAACAAGAAAGATGTTCTGACACTTCTCGCAGCAACTGAGGAAATGGTATCTGAATATGCAGACAGACCGATCATCACAATGTCTATGGCAGGAACCGGTTTGATCAGCCGTCTCTGTGGTGAGGTATTCGGTTCTGCGTTAACCTTTGGAGCAGTTGGAAAAGCTTCTGCACCGGGACAGATGAATGCGGCAGATTTAAGCGAGATTTTAACATTGATCCACAAAAGCATGTAATTGATGTTGCATAAGTAAACAAAGGCCTGTTGCATCTTCAAACACAGATGCAGCAGGTTTTTTCAGTTTTTTTACCGGAGAAATCGTATAAGGAGGAGTAAAATGGCGACAGCAATATCCGTAATCGGCCTGCTTGTGGCAGCCGTAATCTTTGTAATAGCGGTATGGAAAGGTCTGGATGTTTTCACATCGACCATTCTGGTATCGTTTATCATTATTTTAACAAGCTGGATGGACTGGTGGGATTCCCTTACTTTATATGCATCCGGTTACGTTGGATTTATTCAGAATAACGTGTTTGTACTTGTCATCGGTGCTGTGTTCGGAGAGCTTATGGCGGCATCCGGATGTGCGGAATCCATTGCAAACGTTATCACAGAAAAAATGGGTGCGAAAAGAGTGATTTTATCCATCACACTTATCACGACCATATTTGTGTACGTTGGGGTATCTGGTTTCGTTGTACTTTTCGTTATGGCACCGATCGCAACGATCATGATGAAACAGGCAGGATATCCATACAGAATGATCCCTGCGATCATCTTTATCGGAGCCACCTGTTCTGCAATGATTCCTTATGCGATCAATATCACCAATATTATGCCTGCACAGTATCTTGGGACTTCCATGGGCTCTGCACCAATCCTCGGATGGGTTGCATTCCTTGTATCCTTTGGGACAGGCTATTGTTACATGGTTCACGCAGCAAAAAAAGCAGCTGTAAAGGAAGGCACTGCGATTGATGAATCAAAGCCGGTAAAGATCACTCCGACCAGAGAGGATCTTCCTGCTTTCTGGATCGCATTGATCCCATTTATCCTTGTGGTAGCCTTAGTACTTGGATTCTCCAATCTGACAGACATGAACACAAACGCAGTCGTAGTACTCAGTATGTTTATCGGTTCACTTGCAATCGTTGTATTCTGCCACAAACAGATCGGTGCAGTGGCTAAGATTCTGGAAAAGGGTGTCAATAATGGGATCGGGGCAACGGTTATGGCGGCTGCGATCCTTGGATTCTCCGGTGTACTTCAGGCATGTCCCGGTTTTCAGTCCATCATTGAATTTGTCATGGATTTAAAAATGAATCCATATCTGACTGAGTTTATCGGATTAAATGTATTAGCTGGTATCCTTGGAAGTGGAACATCTGCCATTGCGATGTTCTTCGAACATTTATCAGACGGACTGCTCGCAAAAGGAGCAAATGCAGGAGCACTCCACAGACTTGCACCGGCATGTGCAACGGGGATGAACACATTGCCAAATGCAGGTGGTATGGTGGCGCAGCTTCGCTGGATGAAATTATCCCTTGCAGAGAGTTACTGGTATGTATTCGTGACCTCGGTTCTTGCACCGATGGTCGGATCCTTTGCTGCTGTGATCGTAGCAATGATTATTTATTAGTCAGAATTTTATGAAAGAAAAAAGAAATCGTGTTGACAGAAAGAGAATGTTGCACGATTTTTTTTATGCGCAAACTCTGGTTGAATATCAGGAAAGACTTTGATAAAATATTCACAGGTTATCACGTTTTGAAAGGGGATTTATTACATGAAAAAAGCAATACACTGGCTGGATGAGTATTTAGAAGAATTTCTGATGGTTGTGTTTTTGATTGCAATGACCCTCATTATGGGAATCCAGGTGTTTTCCAGATATATTTTTGGTGTATCACTTTCATGGTCTGAAGAGATTACAAGATATCTGTTTATCTGGTCGGCATTTTTAAGTGTCAGTTTATGTACGAAAAAATGTATATCGATTAAAATTGATCAATTTATCCAGCTATTTCCGCGAATAGGAAAATCGTTATTTAAGGTTTTGAATCTTACCGTTGAGTTTGTCTTTTTTGTTTACCTGATACCATATGCTTTTCTATATCTGAAAGCGACAATTGAGAGTGGACAGGTTAGTCCGGCGTGTGGTCTGCCGATGTATTATGTGCAGTCTGCTCCGTTTGTCTGTTTTATCATCACAGCATTCCGCATTGCACAGCGCTGGTTTGGCGAGTGGCGGATTGTGTTAAACCGTGGGAAAAAGCCTTTGGAAGAGGAAGGAGGAGAGAAATAGATGTCAGCAGTGGCTGTCTTTATCCTATTTGCAATTTGTCTGGTCATTGCGATTCCAGTGTCTATCTCTCTTGGCATTGTTGCGGTTCTTCCCGGAGCATTTGATCCTTCTTTTACTGCGAGTGCCAGTTATGTGATCCGTTCCATGTTAGGTGGTATTGACAGTTTTCCTCTGCTTGCAGTGCCGATGTTTGTGCTTGCAGGAATCCTGATGGCACACGGAAAGATCTCACAGAAGTTATTCGATGTGTTTGTCTATCTGATCGGAAAAAGAACTGCAGGAATCCCTTGTGCGGTGATCATCACCTGCCTGTTTTATGGCGCAATTTCCGGTTCGGCACCGGCGACCGTAGCAGCTGTCGGAAGTATGACGATCCCGCTTCTGATCGAGCTCGGTTATAAAAAAGATTTTGCAACTGCGATCGTTGCAGTTGCAGGAGGGCTGGGCGTTATCATTCCTCCGAGTATACCGTTCATCATGTATGCAATGGCAACCGGGGAGTCTGTGAGCGACCTTTTTCTGGCAGGTGTCATACCGGGTCTGATGATCGGCGCACTGCTGATGTTTTATGCCTATTATCATTGCAGACGCTATGGCGAGGACAAAGAGAAGATTGATAAAAAAGTAACAGAGCTTCGGGAAAAAGGTTTTTTGAATATTTTAAAAGAAAGTATCTGGGCACTGATCAGTCCGGTGATCGTACTTGGCTGTATTTATGCAGGGATCGCATCCCCGACAGAGGCGGCTGTTATTTCCGTATTCTATGCACTGTTTGTCAGTCTGTTTATTTACAAATCCATTAGGGTAAAAGAAATCTGGGGCATTATGGTGGAGGCCATGAAAACATATGCACCGATTTTATTTATCCTTGCAGCGTCCACTGCATTTTCAAGAGTGCTTACATTAATGCAGGTTCCACAGACGGTGAGTGCATGGATCTTGGCTCATTTCAGCAATGAGATTGTATTGCTGATCATTATTAATATATTCCTTCTGATCGTCGGAATGGTTATGGATACAACACCGGCGATCCTGATCTTAAGTCCGATCCTGCTTCCTATCGTGCAGAGCATTGGAATGAATCCAATTCATTTTGGTGTGGTTATGATCGTAAACCTTGCAATTGGTTTTGTGACACCGCCGATTGGAGTCAATCTGTTTGTGGCAAGTTCGCTGACCGATGTGCCGGTCATGCATATTGCAAAAAAGGCAATGCCGATGATCGGGTACTTTTTGCTGGCGCTGCTTTTGTTGACGTTTATCCCGGCAATTAGTTTGTTTTTACTTTAATTGGCCGACAGGAAGCTTGGAAGGAGAAAATCGTTGATGAATAGAAAGAGATGGATATCCGCGATGCTGGTCGTGACACTGACCTGCGGGCTTGGATTAACAGCCTGCGGCGGCGCACAGGGGAGCAGCTCCGGGACAGAGACAGCAGAAGTGCAGCGTTATGCATGGCCGCTTGGAAGTTCAAGCCCGGAGGATACGGTGACACAGATTTATGCAGAAAAGTTTGCAGAGGAAGTGGATCGGTTAAGCGGCGGCAGTATGAAAATCAGTGTCTATCCGAACAGTGTACTGGGCGGTGACCGTGAACTGTTAGAGTCGTGCAAGGATGGCGACATTCCGTTTGTGGTGCAGAATACCGCACCGCAGGTTACTTTTATGAAGGACACAGCGGTTTTTGATATGCCGGCGCTGTTTGAGACGATCGATGAAGTCCGGGAACATGTGGATAATCCCGAATTTATGGAACTGATGCAGCAGGTGTACCGTGATGGAGGATATGAGCTGTTAGGTTATGCAGATCAGGGATTCCGAGTTATGACGACAAATAAAAAAGTGGAGAATCTTTCTGATTTTAAGGGACAGAAGATCCGTACCATGGAAAATTCTTATCATATGGCATATTGGAAGAACCTTGGGGCAAGTCCGACACCGATGACATTTTCAGAGGTGTATATCGGACTGCAGCAGGGAACCATCGATGCGCAGGAAAATCCGTATGAGGTCATTGTTTCTAATAAATTATATGAGCAGCAGGATTATGTCGTGGAGACAAACCATCTGCCGCATCTGATCTCACTGATCGTCAGTGATGAGTTTTTTGAAGGACTGACCGGCGAGCAGCAGGAAATCATCAGAGAGGCTGCGGAGACAGCGAAAGAATATGCGAGAGAGCAGTCGGATGAGCGTATCGCATCCCGTATCCAGACAATCGAGGAAAGCGGTACACAGATTATTTCATTGAGTGATGAAATGTATGAACAGATCAGAGAACTCTGCAAGCCGGTATATGAGTCAATTGAAAAAAATGTATCAGAGGATCTGGTCGATGCATATCTTGGCGATATGAAAGGTGTGATCGAGTAGAAAACATGTCGGAAATGATATTATACACTTTAAAACATAAATACTTTAAAGTACTAAAATATTTTGCTTGCGGAATGTGTCACATCTTGTTATAATGCTTTTTATAAAACAGGGAGGAAAACCAGGAGGAAAATCCTCTGCTCCTGCAGTGGCAGTCGCATTTTGCTCCGCAAAACAAGGAGGATTATAATGGATAAGATAGAAGCGATCCGTGAGAAAATTGGAGAATGTGATGATATCATCATCGAACAGCTTGCAGTTCGAATGTCATATATACAGGAAATTATTTCTTATAAGAAAGCAACCGGTATTCCAATCTTACAGCCGGAACAGGAGAAGAAACAGACCGACGCATTAAAGAACAAACTCGGTGACAATGAGTTCGAGGAAGAGATCCTTGATATTTTCAAATATATCATGAAAAACAGCCGCCGTATCCAGGCAAAGAGTCTGTTTGACTACAACATCTTCCTGATTGGATTCATGGGAGCCGGAAAGAGTACGATCGCCGGAGAACTGAAAGATAAACTTGAGATGGATCGCGTGGAGATGGACCAGATGATCGTAGAAAAACAGGGCATGTCCATTTCTGAGATCTTTGACGAATACGGTGAGGCATACTTCCGTAACTTAGAGAGCAACACCTTAATCGAGCTGCAGAAAAGAAAACAGACGATCGTTTCCTGTGGTGGTGGTGTCGTCATGAGAGAAGAAAACACCGATCACATGAAAAAGAATGGACGTGTCGTATTACTCACCGCAAAACCGGAAACTATCTACGAGCGTGTCAAAGACAGCGACGAGCGCCCGATCTTAAACAATAACATGAACGTTGAATTCATCAGCGGTCTTATGGATAAACGAAAAGACCGTTATGAAGCAGTCGCGGACATCACCGTTGCCACAGATGGAAAAAACGTCACCCAGATCTGCGAGGAGATCATCTCCAAACTGATCGCATTAGATAATGCGAAAGAAGCAGAAGCATAGACATCTGCAGTAAATAGAAAAAGGTGGTCACAGACTAACGGCTGTGACCGCCTTTTGTCCACGAATCTACAAAAATTCCTAACTAAATCGTAATCAGCTTATATTGATCACTTCCAAGTCCAATCTTAACAGCATGCGCAATGCAGCTCTTCCATTCAAAATGGATTTTGATCGCAGCGTATTTGTCGGTAAAATCGATCGTCTCAAACCCCGCAGTTTTCATAAGACAATGCAGTTTCTGGAGTAGATTCTCATGCTCCGTTGCCTTAAAAGATGTGAAATAAACATTTGATGCTTCCATACTGTGTGCCTCCTGTATGTTTTCATATACTGTATACATGGTTACTGTTCACAGGCAGGCATTTTCTGAACTGAAAATGCCGTATGATACAGTGGTGGCAGCAGATTTTGCCGATTTGGAATGCGAAGCATCGGCAAAATCCGTTACTGGAACGAGGTACGAGTGAACAGTAACTATACATGTCATTATATAAGAAAAAGATGGAAATATAAGTAGAAAAAATGTCAGATTATGCTATACTAAAGCGTAGAGCAGGAAACGGAGGGAAATCCGATGAAACGGCAGAGTAAACCGGAGAAAATTAAAAAAGAAAAGAGCACTGCATCGGGAGAATGGTTATATTTTGCACCTGCAAATGTGACGGTGCGCAGCATTTATGAGGTACTGACAGACGATTATGAGGTAGAGATCTGGGAAGATGCAGGAGTACTGGAAATAGGATTAAATGACGGGGCAACACTTGATATCGAATGGACAAAGATTCCGGCAAAAGATGAAATCACGGCAGCATTTGCAAAGCAACATGGCTGTGAAAATGTATTTCTAGTCACTTTAAAACCGGAAGAATTTGAGACTGCAAAGAAGGCGATGAACAAGATCGTAGCTTCTTTAGGAGGACTTTTCTGCGGAGACACTGAGGATTTTACGCCAGTATTACAGTAGGAAAAGAGGAAAAGCATGACAGAAAAATTATACGACCAGGATGCATATGCGGTGGAGTTTGATGCAAAGGTTATATCCTGTGAAGCATACCAGGAGAAGAAGGGGAGCGGTTATCATGTGATTTTGGACCGTACACTTTTCTTCCCGGAAGAGGGCGGACAGAGTCCGGATAAAGGGACGATAGATGGCATCGAAGTGACGGATGTGCAGATCAAAAAAGATGTGATCACACACAGCTTAAAAGAACCGCTTGCCGTTGGGGAGACCGTACACGGGATCATTGACTGGACACACCGTTTTAATAATATGCAGCAGCATTCCGGAGAACATATTTTTTCCGGGATTGTGCACAGCAGATTTGGATATGACAATGTCGGGTTTCATCTGAGCGACAATATCGTCACGATGGATTTTAACGGTGTTTTAACTGCGGATGAGGTACGTGAAGTTGAGACGGCAGTCAACGAAGTGATCGTGAAAAATCTTCCGGTCGAGATCACCTATCCGTCAAAAGAAGAATTGAAAACACTTGATTACCGCAGCAAGATCGAAATCGAAGGACAGGTGCGCATTGTGACAATTCCTGGTGTGGATGTGTGTGCATGCTGTGCACCACATGTGAAGAAAACCGGTGAGATCGGCATGCTCAACGTACAGAGTCTTTCTAATTATAAAGGTGGTGTCAGAATCAGTATCTTGAGTGGGTTCCGTGCACTGGAGGAAGAACGGAAAAAATCACAGGTAATTTCTTCTATCTCCGGTACACTTTCCGCCAATCAGGAGTTACTGCCAGAACTTGTGGAAAAATTAAAACAGTCCAACCAGGATCTGAAATATAAGCTGGCGCAGGCAAAGCAAAAGCTGGTGGAGCAGAAGATGAAAGAGATCCCGGCGGATCAGGAAAATGTACTTTTATTTGAAACGGATCTGGATACTCCGGTCATGCGTAACGCCATCAATGGACTTGTGGAAACGCATGCCGGGATCTGCGGCATTTTTGTGGAAAAAGAAGAGGGCGGTTATAATTTTATTATAGGAAGTAAAACAAAAGACTGCAGAGAGATCGCCACACTGCTGCGTGAAAAAACAGGTGCAAGAGGTGGCGGAAGTGCTGCAATGATCCAGGGGTCTGTAAGTGCAGAGGAGAAGGATTTAAGAGAATTGCTTGCGTAAAAGAGAGATATGTCAGGGAAAAGGGTTTGGAATATGAAGGAATTAAGTCAGAAGTTAGAACGGCTGATAGAGACAGCAGTGGAAAAAGAAGAGATTGCCGGAGCAAATATTGTGGTGATCCGGGATGGACAGGAAATGGCATTTGCAGCCGACGGTTATGCAGACATTGAAGCTGGTAAAAAATACGAACGGGATACGATCGCGAGGCTGTATTCCATGACAAAACCGGTCACGTCTGCGGCTGCCATGCTTTTGATGGAACGCGGGCTGCTTGATCCAGGAGCTTTCGTGGAAGAATTTTTGCCGGGATTTCACAATGCGATCGTGGCATCAGGCGGAAAACTTGTGCCGACGGTCCGGCCGGTGAGGATCTGTGATCTGCTTAACATGACATCCGGTCTGATGTACGGCGGGGATGTCACAAGTGTCTGCTCCATGGAGACGGAAAAGCTCTTTGACAGGATCAAAGAACATTTATATCTGGAGGATGCGATGACAACGCAGGAGGTTGCAAACCGTCTTGGATTGATACCGCTTCAGTTCCAGCCGGGAGAGAGTTTCCAGTATGGAACCTCTGCAGATGTGCTTGGGGCGGTTATTGAGGTCATCAGCGGAAAAACTTTTGGCGAATTTCTGAAAGAAGAATTTTTTGAACCACTTGACATGGAAGATACTGCATTTTATGTACCAGAGAACAAGCAGGAGCGCCTTGCAAAAGTATACCAGAGGACGGAACAGGGATTAGAACTTTATACGGAAAATCATCTTGGTATCATGAATGCGATGAAACAGGTACCGGCGTTTGAATCTGGCGGTGCAGGACTGGTCTCTACACTGGACGATTACGCAAAGTTTGCAGCCATGTTACTGCAGGAAGGTTCTTATCAGGGAAAACAGATCTTAAAACCGCAGACAGTACATTACATGACAAACGGCTCGCTCATGTCATGGCAGCAGGAAGTGTTAGACCAGTGCTGGGAGGGTATCCGCGGATATACCTATGCAAACCTTTTGAGAATCCAGAAAGAGCCGGGAAAATCTCCGATGTTTACTTCCATAGGAGAATACGGCTGGGATGGCTGGCTTGGGGCATATTTTTGCAACAGCCCGAAAGACCGGCTTACGATGCTTCTTACCATGCAGCTTAAGGATGCGGGAACAACATCGCTGACGAGACGCTTAAAGAATGTGATCTGGAGTGAACTTTGCGGAGGAAGACGGGAATGAATTTTGACTTTATGATGGAATGTGAGATAAAAGATCCGAAAATCAAGGCGGCATACGATGAGATCTACAAAGAACTTGTGGATGCAGAAGCACATTATTGGAAGGAGCCGCAGCAGAGCGGCATCCTGTTCCGGAAAACAGCAGAACGGATCTGCCGTTTTTACAATGATTATTACGAGATTGGTTTCCCGGAAGGTACATTGTTAGAGGAATTTTTGTGTTATACGGATAAAGAAGAACATAATGTTTTAGTGAGTCGTTTTTTTAGCATGGTCAAGGATCAGAGAGATCGTCTGAATAAATTGAGAGTACTCGGTGATGACTGTATCTGGGGAGAAGAGGGACCGGACCGCGGAATGGAGTTTTGTGACCGTATGGCGCAGGATGCGGAGAAGATGGCAGATGCCATGATGGAAGTGATCAAGGATATGTGCCGGCATTTTAACGGAAGGACGGATGTGGATGACCGTTTATTTTACATCGACTGGGTGCCGGATTATTCGGAGGAAGAGAGATTTCCGAAAAAAGAAGAGGTAAAAAAGCGGAGACTTTCGATCTTTTCAAGGTTTTTTGGAGGAAAAAGCAGTACATAAAAACAGAGGGAAGAACGTGGACATTAAAAGAAGAGGGCAGATGCTGTCTTCTTTTTTGTGTATCTTAAAAAGTACCGTATGCAGGCTTTAAAATCATATCTTTAGCGTGTATAATAGAAAGAAGTGTAAAAAGAAACAGGAAAGGCATTGGTCATTCATATGCAGCAAAAGAAAGAAAATGACAATATCATGAATTATGATACGGTGCGCCTGGATGATGAAAATAATGCGATCATTATCATTGACCAGACAAAGCTGCCGGGAAGCATAGAACTGATTGCATTAAAGACAGCGGAAGAGATCTGGGATGCCATTTACCTGCTCAGGGTAAGAGGTGCTCCGGCAATCGGAGTTGCAGCGGCATTTGGAATCTATCTTCTGGCAAAACAGGGCAGTGCATCAGATTATGATACTTTTCATGAAGAGTTTGTAAAACAAAAAGAGTATTTAGATTCTGCAAGACCGACGGCTGTCAATTTAAGCTGGGCACTGAACCGTATGCAGGGTGTTTTAGAGGCACATGCCGGTGAAGATGTGTCAAAGATTAAAGAATACCTCAAAGCGGAGGCAGTCGAGATCTGGCAGGAGGATATCCGTGTCTGCAAAAAGATCGGAGAGTACGGTCTGACGTTAGTGAAACCGGGAGACGGCATCCTGACACACTGCAATGCAGGTCAGCTTGCCACCAGCAAATATGGCACAGCGACAGCACCGATCTATCTTGGAGAGGAAAAGGGATATCACTTTAAAGTATTTGCAGATGAGACAAGGCCGCTGTTACAGGGAGCCAGGCTGACAGCATTCGAGCTGCAGTCCTCAGGAGTGGATGTCACATTGATCTGTGATAATATGTCTGCAACCGTCATGAAAAACGGCTGGGTCAATGCGGTATTTGTCGGCTGTGACCGTGTGGCGGCAAACGGTGATACGGCAAACAAGATCGGAACCTCCGTGGTTGCTGCGGTGGCAAAATATTATAACGTCCCGGTTTATATCTGTGCGCCGACCTCAACGATTGATCTGAACACCAAGACGGGAGCTGATATTCACATTGAACAGCGTCCGGCGGAGGAAGTGACCGAGATGTGGTACAAAGAGCGCATGGCACCGGAGGGCGTCAAAGTGTTCAACCCGGCATTCGATGTGACAGATCATGAATTGATCGCGGGCATCGTCACAGAATACGGAATTGCAAGAGCACCGTATACGGAGTCACTGCAGGAGATATTTAAAAAGCGGGAACAGGAATCAGGCAGATAAGACAGGGCAGAATAAAAAATGTCTGTAAGAATGAATAAAGATAAAAGGAGTGTATGAGACATGGCAGAGAATAGTAGTTGCAGCAGCGCATCAAGCTGCAGCAGGGAGAGCTGTGAGGGCTGTCCGAGCAAGGCAAAAGGTGGAAACGGAATCGCAAAAGAGCCGATGAATCCATCTTCGAATGTAAAGAAAGTAATTGGCGTTGTCAGTGGAAAAGGCGGTGTAGGAAAGTCTTTCGTGACTGCATCACTTGCATGCGCCATGAAACAGGCTGGTTATAAAGTGGGAATCATGGACGCGGATATCACAGGACCGTCCATCCCGAAAATGCTCGGTGTACATGGTCAGGTTGTCGGTACCGAGGAGGGAATGATCCCGTTAGAAGCAGAAAACGGTATCAAAGTAATGTCTGTCAATCTGCTTTTGGACAATGAGGAAGATCCGGTTATCTGGAGAGGACCTGTGATCGCAGGTGTGGTAAAACAGTTCTGGAATGAGACCGTATGGGGAGATGTGGATTATTTATTTGTCGATATGCCGCCAGGAACAGGTGACGTACCACTTACGGTATTCCAGTCACTTCCGGTCGACGGTATCGTGATCGTTACCTCTCCGCAGGAACTGGTACAGATGATCGTTAAAAAAGCATACAATATGGCAGAGATGATGCACGTTCCGGTACTTGGACTGATCGAGAATTTCAGCTATTTAAAATGTCCGGACTGCGGAAAAGAGATCAAATTATTCGGCGAGAGCCATATCGAGGATGTCGCAGCGGAATTGACACTTCCGGTATTCGGAAAGATTCCGTTAGATCCTGCATTTGCAGAAAAAGCAGACGAAGGAAAATTCTATGAGACAGAAAATCCTTATCTGCAGACCGCTGTCAGAGCACTTTCCGCAATGAGCCGCATTATGTAAAAAATTTACCACTTACCATAGGAAAACGAACCACTTGGTGTAAAAGCATTTACACCGGGTGGTTCGTTTTTTATAATGTACCTGTCAGTACAGAAAAGGAGACAGGTTATGAAAATTAAAATCGAAATGGATGAACAGGCGGAGGAAGAAGTCATTATCCGCTGCCGTGGAATGACAGAACAGATCGCAGCCATTCAGAGAGCAGTCAGTGAGGCAGCCGGGGCAGTCCAGAAGATCGTCCTCTACAAAGGAAATACCGAGTATTATCTTCCGATGAATGATATTTTGTTCTTTGAGACAGCGGATCATGGAGTGGCGGCACACACCGGAAATGATATGTATGAGGCCGGATACAAGCTGTATGAATTAGAGGAAATACTTCCGGGATTTTTTATGAGGGTGTCAAAATCGACGATCTTAAATACTTCTCATATTTTTTCCATTAATCGGAACCTGACGGCATCAAGTGTCGTGGCATTTGAGAACACGCACAAAAAGGTGTATGTCTCAAGATATTATTACAAACCGTTAATCAGCAAATTAGAAGAAAGAAGGTTACATCAATGAAAAAGAAAAATATTGCATGGGGATTATTTTTTATATTTCTTGCGGCAGTGTATCTGGTGATCAGCAGTACAGGGATGGAACTGGGTGTTGGTTTGCCCGGTATTTTTATGACGGTCCTGTTTGTCTGGCTGTTTGTTGAGGGGATAAAAGATGTTAATTTTTATTCGATTGTATTTGCAATAGCCTTTATCTGCATTCTTTACAGAAAACCTCTTGGGCTGGAAAAATTAGGACTGACAAGCTGGACGATACTTGGTGCGGCATTGCTTTTAAGTATCGGTCTGTCTATGATCTTTAAAGATGTACGAAGAAAAAACTGGAAAACAAAAACCATAAACTGGGATGAACAAATGAGTACGCCAAACGGTGAGCAGTGCAGCGGTGAACACATCCGCTGCGAAAATAATTTTGGCTCTGCCATCCGTTATATCAATTCGGAGCATTTCTGCGATGCACAGCTTGAAAATAACTTTGGAAGTATGAGCGTTTATTTTGACAATGCCATAATCGCAGGGGAAGCGGCGTCGGTCGAAGTGGAAAATAACTTTGGGGAGACAAATCTCTATATACCAAAAGAATGGAAAGTGCAGAATGAACTGAAGCGTTCCTTTGGAGCAGTGGAGGAAATAGGACGCGGCGAAGGCAGCAGCGTTGCAACACTGTATCTGCGAGGGGCAGCAAATTTTGGAGTAATCAAAATTTATTATATCTGACCGGTAAGACCAGATGCTGGTGCAGTATGTGAATACTTTCTATGAATGAAAAAGTTCTCCGGATGACATGCAGGTTATTCCTCATCATCTGCATAACTGGTATCTTCGTGCAGATTCGGGATCATATCAAGACCACGGTTTGCATCGATCTTCGGATCTTTTCCAAAGTGGTAATCATTTCCCGGCAGGATCGCATTTAAAAAGATACCTGCGATTGCAGCGATGGCAAGGGAAGTGAGTGTGACAGAAGTTCCGGCAACGGTAAAAGTAAGACCGTCCGAAAAACCAAGACCACACACGAAAATCACACCGGCAATGATGAGGTTTCTGGATTTTGTAAAATCAACATGGTTCTCTACAACATTCCGGACACCGATCGCAGAGATCATACCGTAGAGCATAAAGCTGACACCACCGATGATCGCAGATGGCATAGAACCGATCACTTCAGCCATTTTTGGAATGAAGCTTAAGAGAATCGCATAACATGCTGCTAACCGGATCACTTTCGGATCGTGAACACGGCTTAATTCCAGAACACCGGTATTTTCACCGTAGGTTGTGTTAGCAGGACCACCGAAGAGTGCGGAGAGTGCAGTTGCAAGTCCGTCTCCGATTAATGTGCGGTGCAGTCCCGGATCCTCGATAAAGTTCTGATTTACAGTCGCAGAGATCGCGGAGATATCTCCAATGTGTTCCATCATGGTTGCAAGTGCGATCGGAGCCATGACGAGGATGGCAGAGATATTGAATTTGCAGATGGAGAATGCAGGAACACCAATCCAGGAAGCTGCTGCGATATTTGAAAAATCAAGGATTGCAGAACCGTCCGCATTTGTCATACCAAGTGCATTAAAGATGAGAGCGGCACAGTAGGAAATGATAACACCCATCAGGATAGGGATAATTTTGAACATGCCCTTTCCCCAGATATTAAAGATGATGATGACTGCAAGGGCGATCAGTGCTAAAAGCCAGTTCTTAGAAGCGTTGTTTACCGCAGAACCTGCAAGACTTAAACCGATACAGATGATGATCGGACCGGTAACGACCGGCGGCAGGAAACGCATAACCTTTTTGACACCGACAAGCTTGATGATCAGTGCTAAGATCAGGTATAAAAGTCCGGCAACAACAACACCGCCGCAGGCATAGGACAGTTTGTCCGCATTCGACATCTCAGCAAATACACCGGAATCCATGGAAGCGATCGTGGCATATCCGCCTAAAAATGCGAACGAAGAACCGAGAAAAGTCGGAACTTTAAATTTGGTGCAAAAATGGAAAAACAGTGTGCCGATACCGGCGCAGATCAGGGTGACCTGAACATGCAGGACATCCTCCCCAAAATAACTGTTTACCAGGATCGGGACAAGAATTGTTGCGCCGAACATGGCAAACATGTGCTGCAGACCGAGCAGCAGCATCTTTGGAATGCCAAGAACTGAGGCATCACGGATTGGTTCATTGTTTTGATTCATAGAATCCTCCTTTGTTTACTTTTTTATCCCATAAGAAACGCACCTTCGATGGAAGGTGCGTTGTGGAATCAAAATTGGGTTGTAGCAGTTTTTTCATAGCTGCGTACCGGGATCCGGTTCAATTCGTCGGTGCAGTCGAGATAAAAAATAACGAGTGTTTCTGTCTGATATGGAACGACCCAGAGGGATGCGATGCCAAAGGAACAGAGAACCAATAAGCCATATCCGATAAAACTGAGCAGAATATAAAGCAGACGCAGACGGTTGCCATGCATGAGAAGTCTGCATTCTTTAAAAACTTCCAGACATTTAAGCTCAGGATGATCGAGTGTGATATATCCGATAAAATGATAGGTAAGCATAAAATAACAGCTTAAGATCAGAGAAAGGATTCCCGTCGCTGCTGCAATTACAATAGAAACCACTGAAAAATCTGCGATCACTGCATAAGTAAAACCACCGATCACAGGAATCATGGAAACAAAGATCATCAGTAAAAATAAAAATCCCGCGATAAAAAATCGGTCTGTATTTTTCTTAAATGGATCAAAAATATCGCGGACGCGAAAATCATTTCCGCGTGTCATGGACAGATGGATCTTTGCCACGCCGCATCCTAACACAAAAGAGACAACAGATATGAGAAGCTCTGCGATCAGTGAGATCACAAGCTGCATATTTGTCGGATTGTCTCCCATGGAAAACGAAAATGGAGATTCGATCACAGTTGCGATCAGTGTTGTGGCAGCAAAAGCTGTCATCGGAACACGGTATCTGTCATTTAAAATATCACGCGCAATGCGTTTGAGTTCTTTTGATGTGCGTTTCATTCGGTAAATAACTCCTTTTAGATCATACAGCAGCGGTTACAGCGTTGCTGCAATTAGAATAAATTATAGCATAGGTGGCGGGGGGTTGTATAGATGTGTATTTCTGATAAAATGTGGGGGAGGGTGTTGATGGCAAATGGTGTGTGTTAGTGTTTTGGTGGGCAAATTGCACAAACCAGTCTCAGCTTTGTGCGATTTGCCAGCCGCTACTTTGTGAAACATCATTTGCGTCAACACTTAAAAGATATACTTCAATGGGAAAAGAACAGGCTCAAGATATCAAATGGAAAAAAGAAATAATAATGAACAGAAAAAAATAGATAATGTTTTATATATACTTGGTCTGAGCGGTGCAGTCATCTGCTGCGTGTATCTGCTCATTTCAAAAATAACCGGATTTCGTATCGAAAACTATCTCTACCCGTGCCTTTTCCACACCGTAACCGGATACTACTGTCCGGGCTGTGGAGGAACCAGAGCGGTATGTGCTCTCTTTCAGGGACATTTTCTGATATCCTTTTTGAAACATCCGTTTGTACCGTATGCAGCAGTACTCTGCGCATGGTTTTTATTAAGCCAGACGATCGAACGTCTCTCACACCATAAGCTGCCGCTTGCAATGCACTATAAAGACCGTTACCTCTGGATCGGACTTGCAATCCTTATCATCAATTGTATGGTAAAAAATATCGTCCGCCTCTTCTGGGGTATAAGCCTTTTATAATAGAAGATGTTGATAGAAAAAATAGCGGCGCAAAATCTGCCACCCACGAACCTTCAAACCACCTTTTGTCCCCTGAATCTCCCACAAAAAACTCAGTTCTGCGGAAACAGCATATTATAATCAATCCCCAGCGATGTACAACTTTCCCGCATCATATTTTCAATTCCACCATAGTAAACGTTAGCGAATACCACCGAATAAATTAAGAGCAGCACAATAATGCCAAGCGCTACGCTGCTTAAAGTAAGCCCAAGCTTTGCACGCCCGGAAAATGTTGTCTCACCGCCGCGTGAGAGCAGTGCAAACACGATGCCGAGCGCACCGCAGATTAATGCCGGATAAACCAGACAGAACGTTGAAAGTGCAATGATCCCCATGATAAGGGAAAGATTTTCCATATGTTTTGAATGCCGGTCAGGCATTGGTCTGTAAAACTGATGATCCATAAATAAGCCTTTCTGAAAATAAATAATATGATGTGGATAGTGTATCATGCGGTGTGGAAAAAAACAATGTTACCTTGAATCACTGTGGACATTTCGTTATAATAAAGATATTGCGTCGGAGAAAACGTTAAAATCCGGTGAGAAAAAAGGAGTAACTATGGATATTATTGCAAAGATTTCCGAGGAACTCGGAATCCGTAAAAATCAGGCTGAAGCAGCCGTAAAGCTGATCGATGAAGGGAATACCATCCCGTTTATTGCCCGTTACCGCAAGGAGGCAACCGGAGCACTTAACGATGAGGTGCTTCGTAATTTATATGAGAGACTGACTTATTTAAGAAATCTCGAGGAGCGCAAGGAGACGGTTCTTGCAGGCATTGAAGAACAGGGAAAACTGACAGACGAATTAAAAGCGCAGATCATGTCTGCCGAAACAATGGTTGTGGTGGAGGATCTCTACCGGCCGTACAAACCAAAGCGCCGCACCAGGGCGACGATCGCAAAAGAAAAAGGATTAGAGCCGCTTGCCGGCATCATCACGTTACAGATGTTAAACACATCCTTAGAGGAGGAAGCAGAAAAATTTGTTGATCCGGAAAAAGAAGTGACGAGCGCAGAGGATGCGATCGCCGGGGCAAAAGATATCATCGCGGAGAGCATTTCGGATGAGGCGGATTACCGCAGCCGGATCCGTGATCTGACGGTCAAAAAAGGACGCATGATTTCTGCGGCAAAAGACCCGGAAGCAGAGTCTGTCTATGAGATGTACTATGAATTTGACGAGCCGGTGGCGAAACTTGCCGGACACCGTATTTTAGCGTTGAACCGTGGAGAAAATGAAAAATTCCTGACGGTAAAGATCGAGGCACCGGTCGAGGATATTTTGCGTTACCTTGAAAAAAAGGTGATCGTGCGCGACAACCCACAGACGACGCCGGTATTAAAAGAAGTGATAGAAGATGCCTATGACCGTCTGATCGCACCTGCCATTGAGCGTGAGATCCGCAGTGACCTGACCGAAAAAGCCGAGGATGGTGCGATAAAAGTATTCGGGAAGAACTTAGAGCAGCTTTTGATGCAGCCTCCAATTGCAGGACAGGTTGTACTTGGCTGGGACCCTGCATTCCGTACCGGCTGTAAACTTGCCGTGGTGGATCCGACCGGAAAAGTGCTCGATACGACAGTCATTTACCCGACTGCACCACAGAATAAAGTGGAAGAGGCAAAAGCGGTTTTAAAGAAGCTGATCTCAAAATATCACATCACACTGATCTCACTGGGAAATGGTACAGCATCCCGCGAGTCCGAGCAGGTGATCGTAGAGTTATTAAAAGAGATCCCGGTCAAAGTACAGTATATCATTGTCAACGAGGCAGGAGCTTCCGTATATTCTGCAAGTAAACTTGCAACGGAGGAGTTTCCACAGTTTGACGTAGGACAGCGAAGCGCGGCATCCATGGCACGCCGCCTGCAGGATCCGCTTGCAGAGCTTGTAAAGATCGATCCGAAATCCATCGGTGTCGGTCAGTATCAGCACGATATGAACCAGAAAAAATTAAGCGAGGCACTCGGCGGAGTCGTGGAGGACTGTGTAAACAGAGTCGGCGTTGATTTAAATACAGCATCTGCATCCCTGCTTGAATACATTTCCGGTATCAGCAAGGCAGTTGCAAAAAATATTGTGGCATACCGTGAGGAAAATGGCCGGTTTGAGGCGAGAAACCAGCTCTTAAAAGTAGCAAAATTAGGACCGAAAGCATATGAGCAGTGTGCAGGTTTTCTGCGCATCAACGATGGTAAAAATCCGCTGGATGCGACCGGTGTACATCCGGAGAGTTATGCAGCGGCAAAGACACTGTTAGAGCGTCTCGGCTATACGACGGAGGATGTGAAAGAGCGCAGATTAGACGGCATTTCCAAAAAAATTTCCAACTATAAAAAGCTGGCAGAAGAACTTGGCGTGGGAGAGATTACACTGCAGGATATCGTAAAAGAACTTGAAAAACCGGCGCGTGATCCGAGAGAGGATATGCCAAAGCCGATTTTGCGCAGCGACGTCCTTGAAATGAAGGATTTAAAACCGGGCATGATCTTAAAGGGAACGGTCCGGAATGTGATCGACTTTGGAGCATTTGTGGATATCGGAGTCCATCAGGACGGACTGGTACACATTTCACAGATGAGTGACCGTTTTATCAAACATCCGCTGGAAGTGGTCAGTGTCGGCGATATCGTTGAGGTAAAGGTATTGGATGTTGACCTGAAAAAACAGCGCATCGCACTCACGATGAAAATTAATGGTTGACAGATCAGAAAAACATGCATACAATAGAGAGCGTAAAAATAATATTAATTCTTCGGGGCAGGGTGATGCAGTAAGATTTGCAGATTCCCGACCGACGGTGATGTAGAGTCCTGATAATGATCAGAGTCATTTACAAAGTCCGTGACCTGCTAAGGCAGCTGATCCGGTGAGATTCCGGAACCGACAGTATAGTCTGGATGAGAGAAGATAAGCAT
>OMGY01001579.1_pt1 | contig 19799 bp, 20 predicted proteins | sample 1674461 | NCBI WGS metagenome assembly OMGY01 (sample SAMN05578579, study PRJEB25193) | human gut metagenome | biome: Human Microbiome; feature: human-associated habitat; material: feces | host: Homo sapiens | place: USA:Birmingham
CGGAAGTCGGAAGATTTATGACGATAGACGGCATAGAATATCTTGATCCGGAAACGATTAACGGCTTGAATCTGTATGCCTATTGCGGAAACAATCCCGTAATGAATATCGATCCCGAAGGTACGTGGAGTTGGAAAAAATTCTGGAAGATATTCGCTGTCGTGGCTGTAGGCATTGTTGCGGTAGCGGCGGTTGCGGCAATCACGGCATTATCCGGCGGTTCTTTGGGCGCTGTGTTAATTGGCGCAGGGGTAGGAGCATTTGTGAGCGGTGGAATCTCGGCGGGGATACAATGGGCAACGACCGGAACGGTGGATGGTGGTAGATTGCTTGTGGATGCCGTTGTGGGCGGAGTGTTAGGGGCCTTCGGCGGCTCGGCAATCGGGCAAGTCGGGATGACAATCGCGGGAGGGTTAACGTCCGCTGCGGGAAGCGTTGCCGGTGATTGGGTTGCAGGAGAAAAGGTGAATTATGCAAAAGCCTCCTTTTCAGGTGCATTGGGTGCCCTTATCTCATTCGCTGGCGGAGCCGGAGCGCAAAACGGAGAACTGGGTGCAAAACAGGCAGCCTTAGCAACGAAGAAGCAAATACTTGCCAAGAATGCATCCGGCGGATATCGTCATTCGACTAATTTCAATTTTGCAATGAAGTCAAATGCAAGGAGAATTGCGCGAGTAACGAAAGAACTGAATTCTGTGGCAATCAGATCTATCATCAGAAGTACCGTCAACATGTTTGAACTCAATGTTTATATGGCATTAGTATTTGCTTAAGAAGAACTGCGTAGCGAGGAGCATGTTTGGAAAAGAATATGCTCCTCATGAAACGAAATACAACAACAGAAACTGTTATTCCGAAAGATAACATTAAAAAATGGAGGAGAAGATGAAGAAAGAAAGATTAACAACCGAGCAAGAAAGAGATGTGCTTTCGGTAATAAGATATCCAAAATGGTGCTTATATCTAGGCATAGTGGGGGGGGGGATTTAGTTTGTTTATGACGGCATTGTTCCTGTTGGGACCGGATCATATTTTTACTGATCCTGATTATGAAGTAAGGGTTGCTGTTTCTATACTATTTATTTTATTGATAATATGGGCAGTATGGCTTATATTGTTGCAATTAAATTGGAAAATAGAAGTGAAAGAGGATAGGTTTGTATTTACAAATACATTTAAAAAAAGAAGAGAGTATAAGTTTGATGAAATAGAAGAAAGACAATTAAGAGCATGCTATCGATATTATCATAACGGTAAGCACATTGTGGGTATTTCGATGCTCTTAGATGATTTCTATATGCTGTCGGAGGCCATAGCGGCATACCGGTCAAAGAAAAAGAAAGAAGGCGAAATACAGTAACCCCCAGTAAAGAAATTTTAAGAGAAAAGCCTAAAAAGGGCTGTCCGTTATTCTTTTTGCAATAACGGCGCAGCCTTTTTTAATACCAAAGATTGAAATATTATGGAGATAAAAAGGACAAATTATGACAATAACAGAATATATAAATTTAATAATTGCATCGAAGGGGATTATAAATAACCGAGAAACGTTGATTATAAGTGAGAATAAAGAAGAGAAAGATCTTTTAAGGCTATGCACAAACGATGTATCTCAAAAAAGATTAACGTTTGCGTGGGAAGGAATCATTGCTGCCGTGGCAGAGAAGTTTAAAGATGCCGAAGTGGTAGAATTTTTTCCGGAAGAGGTTTTGAATTTTCTTATCGACAACGGGATAGCCGTGAAAACGTTATCTCAAATCAGGCTGCCCGAAAAGTATTTAAGAAGAATATTTGAAAGAGACAGTCGTTATTGGGAAACATGTAAAGTGATGTAATTGCATATAAAAAAGCATGGAAGTAAAGTTGTAACAGGAAGAGGTGTAAAACCATGTAGAGAAAAAGGTTTGCAAAAAAGTTTTGCAAACCTTTTTTGTTGCGATTTTCTTTTGGGGCGAGAAAGTTAAAAATAGTTTAATAGAGTGGTTTTATTATAAGAGATACATAACATTGATTTTTTATTTTAATGCAAATTTATTGACATAATCGGCGTTATGGTGGTAAAATTGCTTGAAATAAATTGTGAATTGTGCTACAATAAAAGAAAAATACCTAATACAGGTAAGGGAGAAACAAAATGGATAGTATAAATAAATTACAGCAGGTATTAGTAGAGCGGACTCCGATTATTGTTATTGGAGCCGGTTTTTCTCGTGGATTAAAAAATAAGAAAGGGGAAGAGGTTTTGGTGGGGCGCGATCTTGCTCGAATTTTATATGATAAAATTCTTTGTAAGAAAGCTTCTGAAGTCAACGAAGAAGTAAGGAGGGATAATCTCAAAGAGGTAGTAAATGAAATCAGTGTAATGGGGTTAGACACTGAAAGAAACAAGTTTCTTACCGAAAGATTTAGGAATATTGTTATTCCTGAAAATGATTATCATATGTTATTAAAAAAATATAAATGGAGTCAAATTTTTACATTCAATATTGATGATGCAATAGAAAATATCTATTTTCCTCAAGAAATTTCAGTCGTGAACTATCGAAATACTAAGCAACCAAAATCGACTCCCGTTTTATATAAAATGCATGGGTCGGTTAAAGAACCTGAATATGAATATGTTTTTAATGATAGAGAATATAGAGATTGTATAAAAAAGATTAGTTTTTGCAATCATGCATTAAGTGTAGATTATTTTAGGAATGACTTTATTTTTTTAGGAACAGAATTTCAAGAAGAAGATGTTCAAATAATGTTGGAAGATTTGAAAGAAAAAGTGGAGTTGAATGGTTCATTTAACTACTTTTTTATTACTCCTAATTTAAAAAACAGAGCATTAAAAAAATACATAGAACAACGAACGAACTATCATTTAATCCCTTGGGATACGAAAACCTTTTTAACGTTTTTAGATGAGAACATTATTGCTGTAGGGCAAGCGAGAAGAAAACTTAAGTTTTGGGGGGCAACGTTTATAGATGAAGAGATAAAAAAAATAGAAAATATTACAGATGTGGGCGCAATTTATCAAGGTGCGCGACCGAGTTATAGTGATTTTGTCAACGGATGGATTATTGAATACCCGGAATATTCAAAATGGAGAAAAAATTTTAACGGCGAAGAGGAAAAAAATTTTATAACCATTTATGGAGATAATTTTAGTGGAAAAACATGCGTCGCTATGCGGTTTATGTATGATTATAATTCTCAAGGATATGTTTCAATAGATTTTCCGCTTCGTTCTGATATCGATATTGTTGTTTATAAGCAGGTGCTTTTTGAATATCTTAAAACGTTGCCCAAAGGAGCCAAAGTGGCTTTGTTAATTGAAAATGCTTCATTTTATTATGAAAATTTGTTGAATTTAATCAATGAAAAGCCGGATAATTTATCCAAGTTTATAATTATCACAACGGCATCTTTAAATGATTTTAACAGCCGTAAGTATGTTTTAACATCAAATGTTTTTCGATGTCCTGTTTCTTATAAAATTGATAAAAAATATGCCGAAAACATATATTATAAATTGAGTGAAAAAAATCATTTGGGAAAATTGTATCTCTATGAAGATCCCAGAAATCCTAAAGATTCTATATGTAAGTATTTGATGTACATCAATGATATCATAGAAGCCTTATATTTATCTCAGGAAGGCAGGAGATTCAGCGACTATTTTTCGCAACACATTGACTTATATAAAGGTACAAGTAATTTTGAAACATTTAAGTTGCTGTGCTTATTTTCAAAATTAAATATTAATAGTATAAACAATGCCATTTTTGCGGAGTTAGCCGATTGTTGTCATATTCAGTTGGATTTAAAAAAATTTATTGCTGATTATGGTGCATTTTTAAAAATAGATGATGTAGGGAATATTAGTATAAGGTGTTATCGTGTTATAAAAGATTTGGAATATTTGAATTTCGATTCGGTAATGCGAAAAAATTGTATAAAGAATATAGCGACGTATTATGCAACCTTAATACAAGATAGGGAAAAATCTCCGAGGGCTGAAATTTTTCAAAAAACGATAAAGACAAAACAGTTGATTGAACAAGGAATATTGGGAAAAGATGAAGTTCTGCAAATGTTGGTCGAAATAGAAAATATTGCTAAACCTTTAAGTTATTATTGGATACAAAGAGGGATAGCAAATAGAAATCTGACATTATTTGAAGAAGCGAATAATTCGTTTGAAGTTGCGGCGAATATTAGAGACCATAAATCTTATCATATACAACATGCACAGGCTAAAAATTATATGGAATGGGGAGTATGGGCTGTTAAAAACAATAAAGCATACGATGAAATGTATTTTGAAAAAGGAAAAGAGATTTTATCGAATTTGGCAACAAGTGGGAATTTGTATTTTGGATATACAATACATACATATACCGATATGCATTTAAAATACTATAATTTAAAGAAAATGCAGATACCTAAAGATGCTTTACAGTTTATTGAAAATGGATTGAAGATGATTATAGATAGAGATAATTATTCAAGGCCGATAATTAAAAAGTTTAATGATTATTGTAAAGCTAAAAATATTGATATTGTAGTTTTAGATGGCGCGGTAAAAAGTGGGAGTTATATCGAAGATATTGATGATATTGTGCTTTATGATATTGTGCTTTAATGTATTTGAAGCAATAAATCGGGGCGAAATTCATATTGCATAAATGCAGGTTAACCAAATATGTTGAAAGTTTACACCCTGAAAAATTACACCCGTTTTACACCCGCAAGAGAATTTACACCCTGCAAGATATAAAAGATAGGACAATTATACAAGGAATAGCATAAAAATATGCAAGGAATCAAAGAAAAAGCGTAAAAATATACATAGGGTGTAAGATTTAACGCCCTCCGACGCCGTCGATTTCTGGGTTCGAGCCCCAGCGGGTACACCAGTGCTTAACAAAGCCGTACGCATTATATGCGTACGGCTTTGAATTTATTATTGAAAGCTAAACTTCAAACTATTAAAAATTATATCAAATTAAGGATTTACGCAATAATGTTTTCCATTTACGGTAACTTCGTTGTCCGAGGTGGTAGGATTGCCTTTGCCGCAGGCGCGGATTAAAATGTTGTGCGAATCGGCGTTCGCTTTCGGAATATTGCCGAACGAAAAATTCTCTTCTTTGGAAACGGAAACAATCTCAAAGCCTTTGCATACGAAAAACGATGAGAATTGCCACAGTTTTTCAAATTTACCGTTGCTGTCGGCAATCAGGCAAACGTTCGAGTTTTTGTGATAAGCGGTAATACGATAGTAGTGATTCATAAATAAAAATCTCCTTGTAGAATTTAAAAAATTTATTTGTCGTATTTCATAAAGCGTGGATATTGCAGGAAAAAGGCGGGCGTTTTCCAGACCGACCACGTTTCTAAGGTAAGTGAATTTTGGCGTCGGACAATCGCGGGAACGCCCGCCAAAGCCAACTGCAAGTACGTCATATGTACGCAGCGTAAATCAATGTCGGAACAGTCGATGAAGCAATGCCGGGCATAATTGATATTGTACGTATTTTTCAAAACGTCAAGAGCGGCAATCTCCATTCCGCCACCGCCGCAACACGGATCGCAGATAGAAATAATGCCGTCGTTTTCGGTTAAGGCAATCGCGTCTTTTTCGGCGAGCGTTATTTCTGCCATAAACTTTGAAATATGGTACGGCGTAAAAAACTGACCTTTGTTGTCGTTTCCGAAGTCGCACCGCATAAACAGTTCGCCCAAATGATCATAGAAGCGACCGTTATCGTACACGCAGGACGAAAGCAGAGCAAATAATTTGGCGAAAATGTCGGCGAGTGCTTGTCTTGCGGAAAGCGGGTATGCGGACATAACTTGCTTGTAGCGTTCTTCGCGTTTATCTTTTTGTATTAAATCAACGGTGTTGGCAATCGCAAGTGCGCCGCATTCGAATAAATCGGAAACGAATTTCGATTTATCCACGTTGCGGCTTTCGTTGTCGATATCCTTGATAATCTCGTCGAGCGAAGGAATCGGATAAGGACAAAGGTTTTGCGGTTGCTCGGGGCGGTTAATGCGTTGAAAAGGTTTTGATGCTATGTTTTCGGAATAAGAACAAGTACCGAAATCAAAAGTAAAAGGTTTCATAAATAAAAGATCTCCTGTAAAAAGCAAATCACGCGGCGGACCTTTGTATTTTGCGAAGTTTCTTATTCGCATAGGGCAGCCACGTGAGATTGACGAATTGTAAAACGCCGTCGTCAGGCGTAGAATCGTGATAAGCGTAACATTGCAGTATTTTTCTTCGGCTCGGCGAATATTCAACGGTAACGAACGGCACGTCGGGGTGTTCTTTCGTGCGGATAAAGAAAATCAACGATTCTTCCCGCGCGAATTTCCGATCGTAACCCATCCGACCAACGCAATGATCGAGCAATTCGCCTTCACGGATAAGCTCGGCAGGGCTTTGCGCAATCACGGCGATATAAACGGATTTATTATCGTATTCAAGCCCTGAATACTTGTTTGCAACGGCGGCGAAAGTATCGTAAAAGGCTTTCCGTTCTTTTTCGTCCTGTACCGCTTTCGCGGTGGCGTATTCGTCGATGCGAATATCGTGCCAACGCTTGAAGTCGCGGGGATAACGATTTTTTTCTTCGGTCATATTCAAACCGAGATATTGACAAGCGTGAAGATAATCCCGATACGAATACGGATTTGTTTCCTGCTTGCGAAGATACAGCACAAATTTTTCAAGGTCGTTTTTGAAAAACGCGCGTAACTCTTTCAAAGCCGTTTCTTTCGACAATTTCATACGGTAGTTGCGGTAGGCTTGTACGTCGGCAAGCGGTTTGCCCGTTTTAAACGCGCGAAGGATCACGTCAACGTAATACTTATTTTCCGTAAGTTCTGCGCGGTTTCTCATAAGCCATTTTGCAAATGATTTGTTTTTACCGACGGTTTTTAAAATCTGCGTTGAAAAGACGTAATCGTCAAGTCCTGCTTTCATAAGATATTCGATTTGCGGATATGTTTCGTAAAGTCGCAAGTATTCAAATATTTTTACGCCCGTGTATCTTTCAACGGCAGAATATTTGTATTCGGGAAATTTATTTAAGTATTCTCGGTTTACGATAGTGGCTTGCGGATCGAAATATTTGTCGTAAGCAAAATCCCATTCGGCGCTTTCGTACCAACGCGGAAACCTTTGCGCGCCTTGTTCGTACCAACCTACGAAATAGCCCCAGATATTATAAAAAACCATATCTTTCACGAAGCATAAATCGGAATGAATCCCGTGTACGGCGACTTGTTTATAAAGCCACTTCTTATAACGATATTTCACGGCGACGGTAACTTTTACAAGTTCGCCGTCGTTTTTTGTAAGGTAGGCATAGAAACGCGTCCGGTGGGGCAACGTTACATTATTATTTTGTATATCGGCTTTTTTGATGCGGGCGAGAATGTATTTGGGAATAGGTTTAATTTTTTCGATTTTCATAAGAATGTACCTCGGTTAAACTAAAATAAAGCAATCTCCGAGCAAATCGGCAAGCGCGCAAACGGCTTCGGGATCGAACGCTTTGGCAAACGCCTTTTCTTCTTCGAGCAAGGTATTTTCCACGTCGGTTTCGTTCGGTGCAGGTAAATCTTCTGAAAGATGCGGCGGTTCGATAATATCGCCGTCGAATTCTTTCATTTCTTCGTAGGAAAGAATTTCGCCCGTTTCTTCGTCTATTTCTTGCGGTTTCGGTTCGGGCAGAAGTTTTACTTCGTCGAGTCGTTCGCAAACGGCGATTTGATGCCCGTGTTCGATGATTTTCGATATGTAAATGTCGGCGGCGTGATAGGGGAAGCCTACCATAGGCACGCGGGTATCGAGTCCGCAATCGCGGCTTGTCAATGTCAATTCGAGTTCTTTTGCAAGCGTAACCGCGTCGCTTCCGAGAATTTCGTAAAAATCGCCCAGACGGTAGGCGACGATACAATCGGGATATTTCTCTTTGATTTTAAGATACTCTGCGTAAACGGGCGATAAGTTGCGCGGTTTTGGCGGTTCGATAACGGCTTCTTGAACGGGTTCGGGTTCGTTAGCCGTTTCTTCCAGAGTCTCTTGTAATTCTTCGGGGGTAGGCTCGTCAGACGGCGTTGGTTCGGAAACGGGTTGCTTAGAAGAAAGCATATCGAATAAAGATTCCTGTTTGTTTTGCGGCGTTGAAACGGCAGGGGTAGTAGCGGAAGCAACGCTTGTTTTTGCTGTTTGTTTGGATACCGGTACGGACTTTTTTTCGGGGATATATTCCGAGCCGTCGAGCGTGTACAACGTGCCTTCGATCGAATCTTCTTCGAAATAGTGAATCGCCCACCCGTACACCACGGAATCTTCTACGCACGCGGCGGTTTCGTCTTGTGCAATAAGGTTTCTCGCTTCGTCGCAGGCGTATTTCATAAATCCCGATAAAGATTTTTTGTTTGTCAGCGGCTTTCCGTCTTTTTCGAACGGCGTGCCGTTGTTTATCTTTTCGGCGAGCGTTTCGCTCGCGGTGTTCTGTAAATATTCTAAAATTCGTTGTTCGGACGGCGTATTTGCCGTTAATTTTAATTGTATCATAATCGTTATTCCTTTATTACCTCGTAAACGTCGTCGGCGTAATATTCGCAGACAAACCGGTTGAAAATCGCGTGGCATTTAATGCCGTTGTATTCTACGATGTAATCGTTATCGCCGACGTTTTCAAGTACCGTGATTTCGGCGAGTTTGCCGTTCAATGAATTGATATGCGCCATTGCTTTGTATTCTTTCATATCGCGCCTCACATAACCCTTTTAATACCGCCGCCGAAAGAACGGATACCGATCGTTCCGAATTCCGAACACATATCGTCCGATTTGTTCCATACGTATGCAGAAACGTAAAACATTGTTTTTTGCGGCATAAGCATATACTTCCAGTCCGATTTGTAATCGGGAATATACAGGAAATCGTAGCACTCGCCGAAGTTCGTGTATTCGTGCGTAACGGCGTATACAAGAACGTTGTATTGTGTTTCAAATTCTTTAATTTTTGCCATCAATTCGGGCTCTTGATGAGCCCAAAATCCGCCGAACGCTTCAAAAAAGCACACTTGATTTTCTTCCTGAAATCCGCGGATATACGGCGCGTAAATATCTAATTTTTGCATAATTTGGATTGCTTTTTCTTTCTTTTGTTCGTTTTTAATGTTCATAATGTTTTTCTCCTGTTAGTTATAAAATTTCTATAAGTCCGTCGCTGTATTCATGTACGTAACAATCGCCGCAGGCTCTTCCGTATTTATCGAAGTCGATATAATCTTCTAAAAATTCGGGAATGTCATATCCGCAGTCATCGAGTCGTTCTCTGCCGTAATCATCCCAGTCGTAACCAGAATACAGGTAAATATCGTCGTCCCAGTTCTCGCCGCGTTCTTCTACTTTTTTTTCAAAATCATCGAAATCGCGGATTTCGAGAAAGGCGCAGAATACTTTGTATTTGTAATCGTTATAGAGAATGCCCGATTCTTTTAAAGTTTCGAACAGCATTTCGGGGTTGGTATAATCCCAGTTGCAACAATCGGTAGGTATGCCTTCTATGTCCTGAATGAATAATTCTTCGTCGATACCGTCGAGTTTGAAACCTTCTTTTTTCAGTTCGGCAACGATTTCTTCCCAGTCGTAATACTCGGATAAATCGAGCCATTTCGAGCCTAACGCACGCTCGTTGCATTCGTTGTAACTGCCCCAAGAGCCGATTACGATTTGAATGTTACCGTTCATTTTATTTGTCCTCCGCAAGTTTGTACCAGATTTTATACTCGACTTCGAGATCGAGCATATCGTATGCGCCGTCTTTTTCGCGGTACACGGGAACGTCGGTGAAATACATTGTAACGTAACCTTGAAACTCGTTCGGACGATCTTGCAAAGGTTTACAACGATTTACAACGTCGTCGAACACGCGAATGTACGGTTTGTTGTTTTTCGAGATGCAAGGGCAGAGCAGACTGCCTTCGGCAAGATAACCGAAACCGGATAATTTTTTATCCGACTTGCTACGAACGGACTGAATTGAGAAAACTACTTTTTTCATTTGGAATTTACCTCCGAAAATAATTTTTTTTTGCCTTTTCGGCAACAAAAAAACAGCACGGAGAAAACTGAGAATCCGAGATAATACAAATAGGAAAGCGCGAAAGTCAACGAAGAAGCAAGAAATTATTGCATACAAGTTAAGCAAAATTGAAAAAAAGGGGAGAATAAAAAAGCCGAAATTGAAGCAAATCAATTTCGGCAGGGGGATATACAAATTTTCAGCAATAATTTTTGCCGTTCACTTTCGTTTTTCTTTGTGCTACACAAAACCAACCGAAAAGGCAAATATTTTTCGGGGGAACAAAAAAACAAAAAAAAGAGATATTTTCGCCGCGGAAAATATCTCTTTTATATAATGTAAGAAAAAAGCGCGTGATTTTTTCATTGCAACGCACAAATGGCATTTTAAAATCTGCACGCCGATTTTATCGGGTTTCTTTTATTTTTGTCGTACAAACACCATAAAAATAAAAACAGCAAAAAATGAGAAAGGGGATTTTTTCGCAAAAAGCATTAAAAAGGCAAAAAATGCCCAAAAAATCACCGCCAAAATCACCTCCAAAGTTGGCATTCGTCGTAAAAGTTATCGCATAAATATGCGTTAAAAACAAAAAAATTCACGAAATCTTACACATTTATGCAAGATTTCGTGAATAATGGTGCGATCGACAGGAATTGAACCTGCATGGTGTTAGCCACAAGATCCTTAGTCTTGCGCGTCTGCCAGTTCCGCCACGATCGCATTGTCCGCTTTTAACGACGATATTTATTATATATCAATCGCGCTTGTTTGTCAACCTTTTTTGCGCTGTTTGCAAAAAAATTTTCATTTCATTTTTTTGTCGATTTTTTGGACATTTTGCGCTTCGCTTCCGCTTGCTTTTCGCTACGTTTTTTAGTATAATGTTTTCGTGCCGTTCCGTCGGGAACCTCCGGCAACAATGCGCGCTACAGGAGCTTACAATGAACAAAATCGGATTCGATAACGAAAAGTATCTTTCAATGCAGTCGGAACATATACGCAAGCGCGTGGATAAATTCGGGGATAAACTGTATCTCGAATTCGGCGGCAAGCTGTTCGACGATTACCACGCTTCGCGCGTGCTGCCCGGCTTTGCTCCCGATTCCAAGCTTCAGATGCTTCTTAAAATGAAAGACGAAGCGGAAATCGTTATCGTTATCAATTCCGACGCGATCGAAAGCTGCAAGATGCGCGGCGACCTCGGCATTACGTACGATATGGACGTTCTGCGCCTCATCGACGCCTTCCGCGAAGTAGGGCTGTACGTGGGCAGCGTTTGTCTGACGCAGTTCGCCGATCAGAAGCTTGCCAAAAAATTCGAACGCACGCTGAAAAAACTGGATATCAGAACGTACCGCCATTACCCGATTGCGGGTTACCCGTACGACGTGGACGGCATCGTTTCCGAAAACGGACTCGGCAAAAACGATTACATAGAAACCTCCCGGCGGCTGGTAATCGTAACGGCGCCCGGTCCCGGCAGCGGTAAAATGGCAACCTGTATTTCGCAGCTTTACCAAGATAACAAGCGCGGCGTAAAATCGGGCTATGCGAAATTCGAAACGTTTCCCATCTGGAACCTTCCGCTGAAACACCCCGTGAACGTGGCGTATGAAGCAGCCACCGCCGATCTGAACGACGTGAACATGATTGACCCGTATCACCTTGAGGCATACGGCGTAAGTACGGTAAACTACAACCGCGACGTGGAAATTTTTCCCGTGCTCAACCGCCTTTTTCAGAAAATTTACGGCGAAGAAATTTATAAATCTCCCACGGATATGGGCGTGAATATGGCGGGCAACTGCATTGTGGACGACGCCGTGTGCGCGGAAGCTTCCCGGCAGGAAATCGTGCGGCGGTACTTCGCGGCGCTGGTGGACAGGCGCAACGATAAGGCAAGCGACGCCGTCGTATCGAAAATCGAACTGCTGATGCAGCAGAACGGCGTTACCACGGCAATCCGTAAAGTGGTGGCTGCCGCGCGGGACAAGCAGGCGAAAACAGGCGAACCCGCCTGCGCGCTGGAACTGAACGACGGCACGATAGTTACGGGCAAAACCACGCGGCTATTGGGCGCGGTGAGCGCGATGCTGCTGAACGCGCTGAAAACGCTTTCCGGCATCGACGATAAAGTGATGTTGTTATCGCCGAGCATCATCGAACCGATACAGAAATTGAAAACGGTGCATCTCGGCGGGCATAATCCGAGGCTGCATTCCGATGAAATTTTAATCGCGCTGTCCATTTCTGCGGTTACAAACCCCGTGGCGGCGCTGGCAATGCAGGCGTTGGCGGGGCTGAAAGGGGCGGAGTGCCACTCCACGGTGATTTTATCGCAGGTGGACGTAAACGTGCTGAAAAAACTGGGCATCAACTACACGGCCGATCCCATTTACCAGACGAAAAAATTATATCATGCAAAATAATCCGTATTTTCAAATGTTTTTGCCGCCGGCACCGTGAGCCGGCGGTTACATTTTGTACAAATCGGGGCGATTTGTGCAAAAACTGTTGACAACGTTTCCCGATTCTGTTATAATTGTAATTGTTTTCTATGACAAATCCGTGCGGGACGGCAGAAATTTCGCGGCGCGCGGACGACGAAAAGGAGCATTATGAGCGATTACGAAATCATCACCGACGCTTCGGCGGACATGGCTGCGGGCGTGCGGGAAAAATACGGAATCAAAGTGATTCCCATGCTGTATTTGCAAAACGGCGAAGAAAAAATCGCCGACGGAACGGAGAGCGAGGAAGACAAAGCGGCGTTTTACGAGGCGGAACGGCAGGGCGCGGAGGTAAAAAGCACGCAGATCAATCCCGCCACGTACGAGGAAAAATTCGAGCCGTACCTCAAAGAGGGGAAAGACATATTATATTTCTGCTTATCGGGCGGGCTTTCGCAAACGTATGCTTCTTCGGTTGCGGCCGCGGAAGCTTTGAAAAAAGCATATCCCGAAAGAAAAATCGTGTGCGTGGATTCGCTTGCGGCATCGGCCGGACTGGGGCTTTTAACCGAACGCGCTGCGAAAAACCGTGCGGACGGAATGACGATTGAAGAAAACGCGGCGGATGCTGAGAATGCGAAACAAAACATCTGCCACTGGTTTACCGTAAACGACCTTGATTTTTTAAAACGGGGCGGGCGCGTTCCGGCAAGTCTGGCGGCACTCGGAAAAGTGCTGCACATCAAACCTCTGCTGCGCATCGGCGAGGACGGCAAGCTTGTTAGCATCGGCAAGAAAATCGGCTTGAAATTCGCTTTGAACGAGCTGGTCAGCCTGTATTCCGCGCACTCCGAAAAGGCGGAAGGGGAAGAAATCCGCATCGTGCATTGCGATTGCCCGCAATTTGCCGAAACGGTGGAAAAAGCCATTCTGAAAATCAATCCTGCCGCGAAAATCGAAATTTGCGAAATGTCGCCGATTATCGGAATTCACGTTGGGTACGACGTAGTGGGCGTAGTGCATTACGGTAAACGCGGCATATAAAAACAAAGCGAAAAATACGTGCCGCGGAAAACTCCGCGGCGTTTGAATTTTAACGAAAAAACATATAAAAAAGGCGCGGAGCCGATCCGCGCCTTTTGCGTATAAAATAAGGAAAACTTCCGCCCGACCATGCGTGGCATTGCGGAAAAACGTCGCCGCTTTCGCCGGCAGAACGGTTATTGCGCCTGTTTGTTTTTATCGGCGCCGTCGCCGCCCGGAACGGGATCCGAATAATACGCGTTGTAATAATACTGCGAGTAGCGCGAATCTTTCTTCGCGTATTTTTCCGGCTTGTAATCGTTTACGACGATGCCGAGGATATTCGCTTTCACGAATTTCAAAGCGTCCACAGCCGCGCGGATATCGCTTTCGTACGAATATCTGTGCCGCGTTACCAGAAACGTTCCGTTGGCGAGCGGCGCTACGGCAAGCGCGTCGGAAACAAGGCGGAACGGGGGAGAATCGTAAATGGTGTAGGCAAAGCGTTTTTTCAGCGCAAGGTCCAGTTCTTTCATCACTTCGTCCGCAAGCAGTTCGTACGGGCGCACCGTCTGCGTGCCGCGGCAGATGACGTATAAATTAGGATTCGCTTTCGTCTGATGCAGCACTTCGTCCAAAGAAGCCTGCCCGGAAAGATAATCGGAAAGTCCGGGGGCGTGGGGCACGTTGAAAAATCTCGAAATCCTGCCCGCGCGGAGGTCGGTATCCACCAGCACCACTTTCACGTCCGACTGCGCCATCATCAGCGCGGTGTTCGCCGCCACCGTGGTTTTGCCTTCGGAGGGGTAAGAAGAGGTGCACAAAAAGCTTACGCCGCTGCCGTCCTGCGTCTTGGCGAGGGAAACGGAAAGCGTCATTTTTAAACTTCTGAACGCTTCCGTTACCGCAAAGGGAGTATCCTCGTTTAAAAGATATGTTTTTTTGCCGCCCTGCAAAGCCGCTTTTTCGGCTTTTTTTCTTGCCGTGATGGCATTTTTTCTGCTTAAAAAGTCGAAGATGCTCATTTGTTTTTCTCCTCCTTTTTCTTCTGTTTGTTATCCGGAGCGGAAAGATGTTCGATGGACGGCACCACGCCCAGCACGGGTATGCCGATCGCTTTGGAAAATTTATCGTAATCGCGCAGGCGTTCGTCCGCGTTATCCGCCACAACCACCGCCACGCAGGCGATAAGCAGCGCGCCCAGACCGAAAATCGTTCCGAAAAGAATCGCCTTTTTCCGGGCGTTGCCGGGGTTCAGCAGATGCGAATAGCTTACCGTCATCGGGTTGCACTGCGCCGTGTACGAAGTTACCGTGCCCACGCCGCTGTCGTTTCTCGAATCGGTGGAGTCCGGAACGATGATCCAGCCGCGTTTCGCTTCAATTCCGTTCGCCTCGTCCGCTTCCACGCCCGATACTTCAAGCGGCACGATTTTTTCCGCCGTGGCGAGGAGCTGCGCCGCAAAGGCGGCGTCGCCTCTTACGGAAACTTTCATATAAAAAGAGTTGGGGTTAGTATCGTAATCGAAATAGAAAGAAATGCAGTTTTTTACTTTTGTAAGCCACTGCAGATAGTTTTTCGCGTATTCCGCCTGCGCTTTATCGCCGGAAGCAAGCATCGAAGAAATATCGATGTCGCCGTCCGCGTTCGTAACCGCTTTCACGGCGCCTGCCGATTCTTCCATATTTTTCAGCACTTCGGTGGCAAACGTATCGGAATTGAGGTGATCGATCAACATGGAAATGTGCTGATCTTTATATACGTAGTTCGGCGCTTTGCCGTCCTCTTTTTTTACTGTGCCGTCCGCCGCGAAAACGTTGCGCGTGGCGATGATGGAAATTTCGTACTTTACTTCCGCGCCGTAGTACTTATCGTCTTGATACGTAAAATAGCCGAACAACCCGCCGATCACCGCGCCCGCCAGCAGCACGGCAATAAGAAGTTTGATTCGTTTCAGCAGAATACGGAAGACGTCGGCGATGCCGATTTCGTTCTGCCGTTGTTCCTGATATTCGTCCATTGTTCCTCCGAAACGGCGTAATTTTATTTTTAACCGTTGTTTAATATTATAGCAGTTTTGTGTTTTTACGTAAAGCGATTTATAGCGAATAATCGAAAATAACCGCGAATTTTCCGTTTTTTACGCCCGCCGCCGACAGCGGTTGACGGTGCGAGGGCGCGACGGCGGCGCGTTACGAAATTTGCAGCGCGAAGAATTTGAGATACGAAGTTTCTTCCGCGTTCAGAAGCGAGGGATGGTCGGGCGCCTGCGTGCGGATTTCAAGGCAACGCGCTTTTCTGCCGCTTTCTTTCGCGGCTTCCGCCAGCATTTTTTCGAAGAGCGGCTGCGACATGTAGTGCGAACACGAACAGGAAATCAGATAGCCGCCGCTTTTCACCAGCTTCATCGCCGTAAGATTCACGTCTTTATAGCCGCGGTACGCGTCTTTGATTTCCGCCGCGCTTTTGCAGAACGCGGGGGGATCGAGAATGACGAGATCGAATTTCTCGCCGGACTTTTTATATTCCCGCAGCAGTTCAAACACGTCCGCCTGCACCGTTTTTATGTTTTTAAAGCCGTTCAGTTCCGCGTTCCTTTTCACCGTCTGCAGCGCAAGGGCGGAAATATCCGCCGAAATCACTTCTGTTGCCGCAGTTGCCGCGTTCATCGAAAAACCGCCGCCGTTGCAGAAGCAATCCAGCACGCGCCCGCCCGCGGCGTAGCGGCGGCAGGCGAAACGGTTTTCTTTCTGGTCGAGGAAATACCCCGTTTTCTGCCCGTTTTTCACGTCCACGCTCATTTTTAAGCCGTTTTCTTCGATGATTACCTCGTCCGGCACTTCGCCGTACAATACGCCTTTTTCCTGCGGTAACCCTTCCTTTTCGCGCACGGCAACGTCGGAACGTTCGTAAATGCCTTTCGGCGCAAAGAGCTCGGTTAGCACTTTCACGATCATGGCTTTTCGCTGATAAATCCCCAGCGAAAGGCACTGAATCACAAGAACGTCGGCGTATTTATCCACGATGAGCGCGGGGAGGTCGTCCGCTTCGGCAAACACCACGCGGCAGCAATTTTCGTATCCGAGTTTTTTTCGGCTTTCCCATGCGGCGGAAATGCGGCGGCGATACAGTTCTTCGCCGTCCTCCTCGTTTCCGCGGATAAAAATACGTACGAGAATTTTCGAGGCGTGGTTGATGTAACCTTTGCCGATAAATTTTCCGTCCGCCGAAAGCACCGTGGCAAGCGATCCGTTTTTGTCTTTTCCTTCAATGCGCTGCACTTCGTTGGCGTACACCCAGGCATGCCCCGCGACGATGCGTTTTTCTTCTGTTTTCTTTAAGATTACCGTATACGGCATTTTGTTTTACTCCATATCGTTTCGATTGTAATCATTATATCATGCGGGCGCTTTCAAGTAAAGCGTTTTTTGCCCGCATGATAAAATCGCGCCGTCTTTATGCGCCGCGATTTATTTTCCTGCGGAACGTTTTACGCTCGGGATTGTCCGCATTATATATTGTATACGCGTATTGTATACGCGCGATATATTGTATACGCGCGCACGCGCGAAAAAAGCTGATTGAAAGCGAAAATTGAAAGACGATGGCGTTAATGCTTTTTCACGGGCGGTCGATAAAAGCGATTGACAAAATAACCGATTTGTGTTACGATAAAACCCTTGCTTGCCGTTTTTTGCGGGGCACCCGCGGCGAGGCGGCGGGGAACGTCGGAATTTTTGCATTTTGCCCGCGAAAGTAACGGGCGAGGAAAAAAGAATGAATATTTTCGATATTTTGCTGCTCGGCGTGGCGCTTTCGATGGACGCCGTCGCCGTAAGCATGACGAACGGCATGACGGATTCGAAGATGAGCGGAAAAAGGGCGCTTTTGCCCGCGCTGCTCTTCGGCACGTTTCAGGCGTTGATGCCGCTCATCGGGTATTATATCACCGATTTCGTTTCTTCTTCCGAAACGTTTCGCAGCACGTTTGAAAAGGCGTCGAAAAGCGTGGCGTTCGTGCTTCTCGCGTTTATCGGCGGCAAAATGATTATCGACAACGTAAAGGAACGCAGAGCCGCGCGGAAAGCGCGCGAAGCGGGGGAAAGCGCGGAAACGGAGGATAAGCGCCTTTCGTTCGGCGAAATGATCGTGCAGGCATTCGCCACGTCGGTGGACGCGTTTGCCGTGGGAATTTCGCTGAAAATGGCGGCGCTGAGCGAGGGACTTACGCCCGCGATCGGCTGGTCGGTTATGATTATCGGCTGCATTACGTTTCTGCTCGGCGTTGCGGCAACGAAGATAGGGCGGCTGATCGGAAACAAGCTGGCGGACAAGGCGGAAATTTTCGGCGGCGCGGTGCTTATCGTTATCGGGCTGAAAATTTTGCTTTTTTAAGCGGCGTTGTTTTACGGCTGCATGCCGTGGTGAGCCGAAAGCGGAAAAACGGTAAAAATGCGTTAAAATCGGCGTAAAAGCGAAAAACTTTTGAAAAAAATAAAAAAAGTTGAAAAACACGAGGCAAAACAGCTTGACGGATTCCGTTAATCATAATATAATTAGTAGGCAAGTTGAAAACAGCATGGTTGCGGCACGGTTTTCCCCGTTAAAGAAAAGTGGCTGTAAACGTAGCTTTGAAACTTTAAACAAAGAATACACACGAATAAGGAGTAATACGATATGAAGACCTATATGGCAAATGCCCAGACGGTTGAAAGAAAGTGGTATGTCGTTGACGCCGCGGGGGTTCCGCTCGGTCGTCTGGCGTCCCGCGTGGCTTTCATCCTGCGCGGCAAGCATAAGCCCACTTACACCCCGCACGTGGATACGGGCGATTTCGTTATCGTTATCAATACCGACAAGGCTACCTTGACGGGAAAGAAAGCGGAAGACAAATTTTACAGATACCACACCGGTTATATCGGCGGCTTGAAAGAAATTCCTTATAAAAAGATGATGGAAGAAAAAAGCGATCTTGCCGTTTACGAAGCCGTACGCGGTATGCTTCCCAAGAACAGTCTGGGAAGAGCCATGATTAAAAAACTCAGAGTATACAAGGGCGAAGCTCACAATCACGAAGCTCAGAAGCCCGAAGTACTCAAAGTTGATTAAGGAGAGACGATAATGGCAAAAGCGAATGTGAAAAAGAAGATTCAGTTCTGGGGAACGGGCAGAAGAAAAAAGGCGATCGCTCGTGTGCGTCTCATTCCTGCCGGCACCGGCACCATCACCATCAACGATCGTACGTTCGAGGATTATTTCCCTCAGGGTACGCTTCAGTATATCGTAAAGCAGCCTCTTGCTCTTCTTGAAGCGGAAGGCAAGTACGACGTTATCGTAAACGTTATCGGCGGCGGTTACACCGGTCAGGCGGGCGCTATCCGTCTCGGCGTGGCGAGAGCGCTTCTCGAAGCGGAAGAAAACAGCCGTCCCGCGCTGAAGAAAGCAGGTTTCTTAACCCGCGATCCCCGCGCGAAGGAAAGAAAGAAGTACGGTCTCAAAAAGGCTCGTCGCGCACCGCAGTTCTCCAAGAGATAACTTTTCTCTTCGGGCGCTTGCGCTTACGAAAAATTACGGAATACAAAAAAGTCGGCTGCACCCGTGTGCGGTCGGCTTTTGCTTTTGTACAGGCAAAGAAAAAACGGCGGTTTTATTTACCGTCGTTTTTCTTTGGTTCCGCTTCTTGTTCGTTACGGCTTTCCTCCGGCAGCGCCGTCGGCGTGCGTTCGGCATTGTTCTGGCTCTGTTTGCATAACAGCATCAGGGCGAAGAAACAAAACGCGCCCGCCGCGCAAATCGCCGCATAGCCCCAGCCCGCAAGCGAACCGACGGGAAGAAACGCCGCAATACACGCCGCGGATAGTACGGTAAATAAAATTCGTAAAGTTTTCATAGAAATCTCCGTTTGATGATATATGGCTGGCTGATATACGCGCGCATGTGCGTGTATGTGTGTGTACGTATGCGCGTATACGCGCCGCGTGTTATTACAATCATTATATCACGGACGGCACGCGGATGTCAAGAAAGTTTTGTCCGGAACAGCTAAAGAACGCGGATTCGTCAGAAAGAACGGTAAAACGGCGAAAACCGGCGAAAAAAAGGGGAAAAAGAAAAAAATTAAAAAATTTTAAAAAAGTGCGAAAAAACAGTTGACAAGGGATATATAAGTGTGGTATTATAGTCAAGCTGACGAACGAGAGGACGTCAACCGCAGG
>OMGY01001580.1_pt1 | contig 19795 bp, 15 predicted proteins | sample 1674461 | NCBI WGS metagenome assembly OMGY01 (sample SAMN05578579, study PRJEB25193) | human gut metagenome | biome: Human Microbiome; feature: human-associated habitat; material: feces | host: Homo sapiens | place: USA:Birmingham
TGCCGCACCTCGCTCGCCGTATCGGCACTTAGAATTATGCGGTATTGCCTTAGCTTATATCAGCTTTCAAATTTTATTTCTTTGCCCCAAAGGATGTGTTACTACTGGCAAAAAATTCAACTTTACCAAAACTTATCCGCAATGGGCGGTTGTTCCTCGGCGGTGCCCTGCTGGGGGTACTGGTGTTTGTGCTGGTGTTCGGGGTCAGCACACTGGATGTAACCAACGATGCCTTTTGCCGCGGTGGGTATATTGAAAAGGACATCCAGCAGCATTATGCCGGGTGGCTGTTTTACCGCCAAAGCTCCGCTGGCTGGCCGCTTTGCATTGCCCGCGGCATCAACTACCCGGATGGGCTGAGCGTTGCTTATACCGACTCTATCCCGCTGGTGGCTGCCCTGTTAAAGCCGGTTGCCAACCTTGTGGGCGGAACGTTCCAGTATATGGGGTGGTTCACGCTGGTCTGCTTTGCGTTGCAGGGCGGGTTTGGCGCGCTGCTGGCAGGGCTGTTCCTGCCGGGGTGCGCGGCACCGCTTGCGGCGGACCTGCTGTTTGTTACCAGCCCGGTTTTGTTTGAGCGTGTGTTCCGGCATACCTCACTGGGGGCACAGTTTTTTGTGCTGGCTGCACTCTATTTTTATTTTGCTGCACGGCGCAAAGGACAGTATGCCTCCCGCGGGCTGTTTGCGCTGAACGTGCTGGCGGTAGGCATCCACCCCTACTTTCTGCCGATGACCTATGCCATCACGCTGGCGCTGCTGCTGGAATATGCACTGCACAACCGCCAGCTTGCGGGGCCCGGCCTGTACCTTGCTGCCAACTTTAGCGGCACGGCACTGCTGGGCTGGGCACTGGGGCTGCTGTACGGCAGTGCTTCCAGCGGCGGGCAGGCATTGTACGGCTATTTCTGCATGAACCTGAATGCACTGTGGAACCCCGTGGGGGTAAACGGCGTGCTGTACAGCCGGGTGCTGCCCGCACAGAACCAGGTTTACGGCAATTATGATGCCTTTGCCTACCTGGGGCTGGGCGTGCTGATTGCCCTACCCATTGCGGTGGTTTTGCTGCGGCGGCAACTGGGCGGCATGCTGCGCCGCCACTGGGCATTGGCCTGCTGCTGCGCGGTTTTAACGGTGTTTGCCATCAGCAATGTGATTACCGCAAACGGCGCAACGCTTGCCACGCTGCCGCTGCCCGCTTCGCTGATCAAACTGTTTTCCATCTTCCGTTCCAGTGGGCGGCTGTTCTGGCCAATCTATTACCTGCTGATGCTGCTAACCCTTGTGGGCCTTGCCCGGCTGAAAGGCCGCTGGCTGCTGGCGGGTGCTGCCCTGCTGGCTGTGGTACAGGTTTGGGATGTAAGCCCCGGCATGGTGCAGCGCAGTGCGGCAATGCAGCAGGCCATGCAGACCGATGCGTTTCCCACCGAGATGGAGAGCGATTTCTGGCAGGCAGCGCAGCAGTATACAGCGGTTGTCTCGATGGATGAAATTCAAGATGACGCGTTGCATCTGGCCCTGTTTACCGCGGACAACGGCATGACGACCAACGACCCGTTTGCCGCCCGCTATGATGAAACGGCACTGGCTGCCCAGCGTGAAACGCTGCTGGCGGAGCTTGCTGCCGGAACCGTGCGGGAGGATACGCTGTACCTGTTTGCAGAGGAAGGTGCCTTTTTGCAGGCCGTGGAACCGGTGAAGGACAATGCCTGGTGCGGCAGGGTAACGAGTACGGACGGCACATGCAGCTGGTATGTGATTGCGCCGGGGCTGCAGGGGCAGAACTTTGATGCGCTGTGCACCCCCTATGACGAAAATTATCCCCTGCGCCTTGCGGATTACACTGACGCCCTGTGGAACCGCGGTGTGCTGGACGAAACGAAACAGACGATATGCTTTGCAGATTCCCCCTTTGTGCGCCGCAAGCTGGAACATGCCAGTGTGCTGTGCGCCGATGGGAAAGAATACACAATTAAAACGATTGACGACCACGATGCAGGCTGGCTGATGGTGACACTGGATATCCCGGACGCGACCGTTTTGTGGGATAAAGAATTGGAGAGTAAATAATGCAGGAACTACATGTAAAAAGCCTTTTGCCCGTGCGGCTGGACAAATACCTGATGGAGCAGTTCCCTGCCCTGGGGCTGGGGCGGCTGAATAAGGCGCTGCGGGAAAACAAAATTAAGCTGAACGGCAAAAAGCAGCCCCTTGCCACCCGTGTGCAGAACGGCGATGTGATCCGCGTTTACCTGCTGGACGACCAACTTGGACTGACCTCCCAGGAGGGGCCGGAGTTTTTGCAGGCACGCGCCCCGGCGGAATTTATTTATGAAAACGATGATTTGATCGTGGCCAACAAGCCCGCGGGTATCCCGGTGGATGGCGACGAATCTGATACCCTGCTGAACCGCGTACTGCGCCGCCTGTATGAGGAAAAGCGATGGGACGCCGCCCATGAGCCGCGCCTGTGCCACCGGCTGGACACCGGCACCAGCGGCCTTGTGCTGCTGGCAAAGACTGCGGCGGCGGAAGAATTTTTGGTAAACGCCATCAAAGAGCGGTTGATTCGCAAAACTTACCTGTGCGTAACCTTTGGCCGCCCGGTACCACCCGCTGCCACGCTGCACAGCTTTTTAACGAAAGATTCTGTGCATGGCATTGTACGCATTCTGGACGAGCCGAAATCCGGTGCAAAAGAGATCATTACCGCATATGATACCATTGCCGTCAGCGGACGTTTGGCGCTATTACGGGTGGAGCTGGTAACGGGCCGCACCCACCAGATCCGCGCTCATCTGGCCAGCATTGGCTGCCCGATTTTGGGCGATTCCAAGTATGGCAACAATGCCGCCAACCGGGAGCTGAAGCTGAAATATCAGGCTCTGTGCGCCTGGGAGCTGGCGTTCCCCAAAAAGATCAGCGACCCACAGTTTGCCGCTTTGGCTGGCAAGGTGTTCCGCGCACCCAAGCCATGGTATTACCAGCAGGTACTGGATGGAACGCTGAAATAAGCGTTATGCGCCAGGGGATTGATTTTTCGCATCCTGCATGCTTTTACTGCTTTATGATTGCTGCCTTGCAAATTTAATCACAAGCTCTAACCACATTTTCCTATATTCCTGATGGCAGCAATAAGCACAGACACGGAATAGGACAAATAGAAAACCAGCCGCCGGCTTCAGGGATTTTCCCCTGCCCGGCGGCTGGTTTTGGTTTATTTTGCTTTATCCTGCCCGGATAAATATCAGCGGGTCAGCCCGCCTTTGCCGATAAACAGCAGGCGATCAGGCGATGACAAAGTGGTAGATCAGCGACACAGCAATGATGAGCGCACAGACCACTGCGGTGATGGGCGGTGCCCAATGGATGATACGCTCGGCCATTACATCGTCCTCGCTCTCCTCGTCATCGTCCGCATAACGGCCACGGCGGGGTTCTTCGTCATCGTCGCTTTCCTCTTCCTCATCATCGAACATGCGGGTATGCTCGTCCTCTTCATCCTCTTCATCGGCAAACAGATGGCCTTTGGGGACATAGCGGCGCACGCGGTCCATTTCGGCGTTGGTTGCTTCGTCGTCCTCGTCCTCTTCTTCCGGTTCCTGGGCCGGGGCGGGCGGGGTGAACTGTGCGGTGGGCTCCTGGCTGATGGCTGCCTGAGCCGCGGCGGCGGTGGCAGCGGCCTGGGCTTCCTGGGCTGCCTGGGCTGCTGCGGGGTCAACGCCATTGGCCACGGCATTGATTTCGCGCTGCTGCTGTTCGGCGGCCTGCCGGGCTTCCTCCAGAATGCGGGTCAGAGTTGCCTTGATGTAAGCGCGGTCGCCGCCGCACTCGCTGCAGACGGAAACAGCTTCCTCGTTGGGGTGGAACGCACCGCAGGCGCAGAACCAGCCGTTTTCGGTATCCTGCGGGACGCAGGTCAGCATCTTATTGTTGGTGCGGGTCTGAAGTGTGCGGGCAATAGAGCCAGGCAGCACACGGGGGGCCTGCAGACGGACACGCTTATAATTACGCAGATCCACGCCGCGGCCGTTCAGGAAAGCACGGTCCTGCTCAATTTCCACGCTGGAAACCGGCGTATCGCTGACAAACACAGCGTCATCAGCACCAAACAGTTCGCCGGGCTGCACATTGAGCTGCTCATAATAGAAATCATCCTCGCACAGGATCTGACCAGAAGCATCTTTGCACTTGAAGTGGATGATAAAGCCGGTCAGCGGTTCTGTGCCAACATTCTTAAAGGTCAGGCAGACCGCAACTTCACCCGTGACATCCCCTTTCAGCAGCTCAACACGGACAAACTGGACCGGGCTTCCGGCAGTGTAGTAATTGGCACGGGATTGCGCCATCAGGGAAAAATTTTGATCCATTGTGTTTCACCTTGCCTCAATTTTCATCAGACGGTTCGGAGGGCTGTTCCGGCGCGGCGGGCTGCTCTGCCGATGCAGGGGCTGCGGCAGGCGCGGGGGTATCCAGCCCAAAGGGTGCCAGGTTTTCGCCTTTCATCAGGGCGTCAAACTCTTCGCCGCTGATCTTTTCGCGTTCCATCAGCACACCGGCCACACGGTGCAGCTCAGTCATGTGCTCGGTCAAAATGCGGCGGGCCGTCTCGTAAGATTCATCCATGATATCACGGATCTCATTATCAATTTCGGACGCCGTATTTTCGGAATAGCCCTTGCCCTGGCCAAAGTCTCGGCCAAGGAAGGTTTCGCCAGGGTCGGTGCCATAAACCACCGGGCCCATGCGCTCCGAGAAGCCATAGCGGGTCACCATGGCGCGGGCGGTATCCGTGGCACGCTGCAGGTCGTTGGAAGCACCGGTGGAGATATCATCCAGCACCAGCTGCTCCGCCACACGGCCGCCCAACAGGCAGACAATGTTCTCGTTCATGGCGGTCTTGGTCACATAGCTGGGGTCTTTTTCCGGCAGATACATGGTAAAGCCGCCTGCCGAACCACGCGGGATAATGCTGATCTGGTGCACGGGATCATGCGTTTTGCAGAAATAGCCGGTAATGGCATGGCCGGCCTCGTGGTAAGAGGTCAGGCGCTTTTCGGCATCGGTCACAACGCGGCTCTTCTTTTCGGGGCCAGCCACAACCTTGATGGAAGCTTCCTCGATTTCGGGTTCGGTGATGGCCTTTTTGCCCTTGCGCGCAGCCAGCAGGGCGGCTTCGTTGACAAGGTTTTCCAGGTCGGCACCGGAGAAGCCCGCGGTGGACTTGGCGATGGTTTTCAGGCTGACATCGGGGCCAAGGGGCTTGTTCTTGGTGTGAACGCGCAGAATCTCCTCGCGGCCCTTCACATCCGGCAGACCAACATAAACCTGACGGTCAAAACGGCCGGGACGCAGCAGAGCCTTATCCAAAATATCGGCGCGGTTGGTGGCAGCCATCACGATAACGCCGTCGTTGGCCTCAAAGCCGTCCATCTCGACCAGCAGCTGGTTCAGGGTCTGCTCGCGCTCGTCATGCCCGCCGCCAAGGCCGGCACCACGCTGACGGCCCACGGCATCAATCTCATCAATAAAGATGATGGAGGGCATTGTCTTTTTGGCTTTTTCAAACAGATCGCGCACACGGGATGCGCCGACGCCGACATACATTTCCACAAAGTCGGAACCGGAGATGGCATAGAACGGAACGCCGGCCTCGCCTGCACAGGCACGGGCCAGCAGCGTTTTGCCGGTGCCCGGAGGGCCGACAAGCAGAACGCCGTGGGGAATGCGCGCCCCCAGGGAGTTGAACTTTTCCGGTGCTTTCAGGAACTGAACCACTTCCTGGAGTTCAGCCTTTTCTTCATCCGCACCGGCAACATCGGCAAAGGTTGCCTTGCGCTGGCCTTCCTGCTGGTCCTTGACCTTGGCACGGCCAACATTCATCAGGCCGCCGCCACCGGCACCGCCGCGGTACATGGACATGAAGAGCAGCACCACGCTGCCGATCATAAAGGCGTACAGGATGATCTCAAACCAGGGCACGTTGGTCTTAACGGCGACCATATCGTACTGCATGGGCGCATCCGGGTTGGCTGCATTATACTGGTCGATATAATCCTTGAGGTAGAATTGCAGGAAATAAGAAGGATATGGCAACTTGTAGGTAATGACCACTGCCCCGCCGTTCTTGGGGGCGTAAGCATCGGTGCCATCGCCGTAAATTTCTGCAAGCAGGCCGTTGGATGTTTCGCTGGACGTGCCGGATTCCGGCAGCGGATGTTCACCTTCTTTCACGCTCATCTCGATAACGCCGGTGTTCAGGTCCAGGTTAAAGTAGGTGACCTGATTGGATTCAAAGTACCCCATGGCTTCGGACAACATCATGGTGCTCTTGCTGGAGGCAAACAGGCTGGAATAGCTGGAGATCATCACGAGTGCTGCCACCATCAGGACAGCGGCAATGATAATGCCGCTGAAACGCGGTTTGTGCTGCAAAAAATCAACTCCCTGTCAAAATCCGCCAAAACGGCGGGCGATTGGTTATTCTGCCAAGACAGAATTTTATTTGGAATATACTTCCGGTTTTAACACGCCGACATACGGCAGGTTGCGGTACTTTTCGTCATAGTCAAGGCCATAGCCCACAACAAATTCATCGGGCACTTCAAAACCGCAGTAGTCCGGCTCAATATCCACCTTGCGGCGGCTGGGCTTGCTGAGGATGGTGCACAGGCGCACGCTGTTGGGGCGGCGCAATTTCAGCATGGGCACCAAGTGAGACAACGTGACGCCAGTATCCAGAATATCCTCCACGATCAGAACATCCTTGCCGGAAAGATCCTGATCCAGGTCCTTGACGATCTTGACAAGGCCCGTAGAAGTGGTGTTGGCACCGCCATAGCTGGAAACCACCATAAAGTCAATGCTGCAGGGTTCCGTGATGGCGCGCATCAAATCGGCCATGAACACCACGGAGCCTTTCAGGATAGACACCAGCAACAAATCTTTGCCCTCGTAATCGCGGCTGATCTGTGCCCCCAATTCAGCCACCTTGGCCTGCAGCTGCTCTTCCGAAATCAAAACCTTGGCGATATCATTGTTCATATCATGCATGATCTGTTCCTCCAATATTATGATCTTGTTCCTGCTCCGGGGCCACAGGCTGGCGGCTTTGCCGAATCAACAGGATCTGCTTTGTCCCATCATCCGGGGACAAACCGTCCGCAAAGCCTGCCCCCCACAGCCAAAGCACCTGGCTACCGCAGGCCAGCAGCGGCATCAGCGTCCGTTCAGCCACAGGAACTTTTGCCTCATTCAGATATTTTTTGAGCGTTTTGCCAACGTGACGTCCCGCCGGGCGGAACGTATCGCCGGGTTGGCGGGTCCTCACAAAAATATTCTTATTTATTTTAGCATAATCTGCACAATAGGTGTAGTCTTTTTTCAAAAATGATGGATTTTTCAAAAAAACTTCATAATTTAGTTGTTGAATCTCCAGCTCATAGCCCCCTGGCAGGCAGTAAACGCCGGTTTTTAGCAGCTGGTGCGGCGCGGGAATGGCTTCCGGCTGCATTTTTAGCACTGAGCGGCAGTACAAAATGCCGTTTGCCGCGGTCCAGCAGGCATCCGGCGTCAGCTGTACCGCACCGTTGCCCTGCCGAACAATGGCCGCAAGAGCCTGCACATATTTTTCTTCAGGGTCACGCGCGCGGGCTGCCAGCATGCGCAGGGCAGCAGCCAGCACCGGGGCATCTGCCGCGGCAAGAATCGGGATGCTGTACCCGCCCCCGCAGGCAGCCTGCGCCAGCAGTTTTTCGGCCAGGTTTTCCAGCCAGATGTTCAGCTCCTGCAGCTGGTTGCACAGCCGCCCCACGGCCCGCTCTGCCGCCGGATTGATGGTTTGCAGCGCCGGAACAGCATAATGGCGGATACGGTTGCGGGCATAGGCATCGCTGAAATTGCTTTCGTCCTGAACATAGTGTTGCCCAAGGGCGGCGCAGTATGCCGTGGTATCGCTCCTTGTCAGGCACAAAAATGGACGGCGGTACACGCCCCGTACCGCCGGAATACCCGCCATGCCGTGCAGGCCGGTACCGCGCGCCATGCGGAACAACACCGTTTCCGCCTGGTCAGATAACGTATGCGCTGTGGCAATGCAGGCATGCTGCTGTGCGGCCAGCGCATCAAACCAGGTATAGCGCAGGCTGCGCGCCCAGTTCTCGCTGGGGTTTGGGGGAATCTGCACCCCGCTGGCAGCGGCATCGTACAAAAAGAACGGCACATGATGCGTGCGGCAGAACTCCGCCACAAAGCGGGCATCCGCATGGGCAGCTTCGCCCCGGATTCCGTGGTCCACATGGGCCGCCATGACGGTGATGCCAAGTTCCGCTTTGCAGCGCAGCAGAAAACAGAGCAGCGCCATCGAATCCGCCCCGCCGGAGCAGGCAACGATGACACGGTCCCCCAACCGAAACAAACCCTGCCGGCGGCAATAGGCCAGCAAGGTTTGTTCCATCGTGTTTACCGGGTTTTGCAATGAATTGTCTGCGTCAGTACTGTTCATGGATCTCGTCCAGATTGCTGAACCGGGTATGGGCGCCATCCCAGCCAAGGCGGACCACACTGGTTTCGCCATGGCGGTTTTTGGCCACGATACATTCGGCTTCGTTTTCGTTCGCCTGTTCGGTTTCGCCGTTCTGGGAATTGTAATAGGCAGCGCGGTACAGGAAGAGCACCACGTCCGCATCCTGTTCGATAGAGCCGGAATCACGCAGGTCTGAAAGCTGGGGGCGGTGGTCCGAGCGGCCCGCTGTTTTTTCGGCAGCACGGGAAAGCTGGGACAGCGCAATGACAGGAACGTTCAGTTCCTTGGCCATAATTTTCAGGTTCCGGGTGATATCGCTGATTTCCTGCACGCGGCTTTCGGTGCGCTTGGCGGACTGCATCAACTGCAAATAGTCGATGATGACCAGACCGATCTTATCCCGTTTGGGGTCCTGGTTGATCTGGCGGATTTTTGCCTTGATTTCCGGCACCGAAATACCGGAGGAATCATCCATGTAAATGGGAACGTTATACAACAGTGACGTTGCATTGGCAAAGTCGTTCCAGTCGGAGTTGTTCAGGCGGCCGGTGCGGAATGCCTGGCTGTCAATGCCTGCGGTGCTGGAAAGGATGCGGTCGGTCAGCTGTTCGCAGGTCATTTCCAAGCTGAAAATGACGGTCGGTATCTTTTGCAGGCGGGCCACATTGGTAGCAATGTTCAGCGCAAAACTGGTTTTGCCCATACCGGGGCGGGCCGCCAGAATAATCAGGTCCGAACGGCCAAGGCCGGTCAGGATATTATCCAGATAGTTGAAGCCTGTGGGGATACCGGCAAATTTATCGCGGTCCGCACCGGACAGCTTTTGCATGGTATCAATAACTTCCAGGATAGACTCCTGAATGGTTTTAACGCCGGAGCGGTCCTGGCCGTTGCGGATATCGTACAGCTTTTGCTCGGCGCTTTCCAGCAGCAGGTCAGAATCGGATTCCTCGCTGGACTGCTGCAGGATATCGCGGGCTGCTTCAATCAGACGGCGGGTTTGATATTTTTCCTTGACGATCTTGATGTAAGAATCGACGTTGGAAATTGCCGGGACGGTTTCCGCAATGCGGGTAATGTACACTTTGGCATCATCTGCGCCCTTGAACACACCGTTCTGAGCCAGAGAGTCCACCAGAGTGATAACGTCCACCGCTTCGCTTTCGCTGAACAGGCGGCGCATTTCCTCATAGACGGCCCGGTTCTGCTCCGAATAGAACATATCGGGGTCCATCTCGGTGATCAGGCGGTTCAGGATGGTTTCATCCATCAGCGCTGCGCCAAGCACGCTTTGTTCCGCCTGCATGTTATACGGCAGCTGAATGCCCAGGCTGGACAAGCTTAATTCATTGTTTGCCATTCAGGCACCTCCCTGCCGTTTTTGTTGGAATGTAATTACAAGACCCCCTGCCAATTACAGCGGAGCCTCCTCGACCTTGACCTTGAACGCGGCCACAACACCCACATGCAGGCGGACTTTGGCATCATAACTGCCAAACTCCTTGATGCTGGCGGGCATTTCGATTTTTTTCTTGTCGATTTCGGTGCCGGTCAGCTTGTACAACTGTTCGGCAACTTCCTTTGCGGTCACTTTGCCGTGCAGCTTGCCAGAAGCGCCCCCCTTGACCTTGACAGAAACGATCTGGCCCTTAATCTTGGCAGCCAGTTCTTCAGCAGCAGCCTTAGCTTCGGCTTCATGGTGGGCTTTGGCTTCGCTCTTGGTGCGGGCGGTGTTCACAGCGTCAGCATCGGCCACTGCAGCCAGACCGCGCGGGAACAGGAAGTTGCGGGCGTAACCGTCCGACACTTCATGGATTTCATCCTTTTTACCAATGCTCTTGACATCCTGTTTGAGAATAACTTTCATCGTGGTGGTTCCCCTCTCTATGTAGTAATTGATATAATTTTCTGCCATTGGCAGGGATTCGCTGATAATTTAATTTGTTAAACTGCACCCACCAGTTCTTCCTGGCATTCCTGGTTGGCGCGGTATTCGTCGATCTGCGCGCGGATGCGGGCTTCGGCTTCCTTTACGGTACAATCACGCAGCTGGGCACCGGCCATCGTCAGGTGGCCGCCGCCGCCCAAGGGCTCCAGAATGACCTGTACGTTCAGCGCACCCATGCTGCGGGCGGAGATGTTGACGCCGCCGTTTTTGGCGATTGCCACAAAGCTGGCATCCACGCCGTTGATGGTCAGCAGGTCATTGGCTGCCATGGGCAGAACCACACTCATGGCGGGGTCAAGCTCATCCGAAGTGGCGATAGCGCAGCCTTTGTAGAGGTAAGCGCCCTCCACAATAGCGGCGCGGGCTTCGTATTCTTCTTTGGAAATATTGAACAGGCGCTTGGTCGCGGCGGTTTCGGCCCCGCGGCTGCGCAGCCAGGCGGCAGCCTCAAAGGTACGCACGCCGACATGCAGCGCAAAACTGCGGGTATCCAGCATGATGCCAGACAGCAGCGCCTGGGCTTCCAACTGAGTGATGTTGTTTTGGGCGGGCATGAATTGCAGCAGTTCACACACCAGCTCGCTGGCGCTGGAAGCAAAGGGTTCGTGGTACAAAAGGATCGGGTTATCAATATGCCCTACCGCCATGCGGTGGTGGTCGATAACAACCACGCGGCTGCATTTTTCGTAAATCTTTTGGTCTTCCAGCAGGCGCTTTTGGTATGTATCGGTTACGATCAGCAGGGTTTTGGGGGTAATGAGCTTATAGGTTTCTTCCGGCTCAATAAAGTTGTGGTCCTCCCCTGCTTTGTTGAACACATCCAGCAGCTGGCCCGCCAGCGTTGCCTTGCTGCGCACTGCGATGACCGAAGGCACATCGCACATTTTGCACATGCGCAGCAAACCGATGGCGGAGCCGATGGCATCCAAATCGCTCTGGCGGTGGCCCATGATGATGACGCTGTCGCTCTGGCGGATCTGGTCTGCCAGGGCGTTGGCAATGATGCGGCTGCGCACATGGCTGCGCTTTTCGACACCATGGGAAATACCGCCGAAGAACTCAAAGCCATCGACTGTTTTCACGGCAGCCTGGTCGCCGCCGCGGCCCAAGGCAATATCAATGCTTTCGCGGGCCATCTCCTGGCATTCCTGCATAGTAGCGCCGCCATGGCCTACGCCGATGGAAAGGGTGAGCATTCCGCCGGGGTGCAACGCACGCACTTTATCCAGAATATCAAAGCGTTCTTCCATCATCCAGCGGATATCCCGCTCTTCCACCACCGCAATATAGCGGCTGTTGGACACCTTGCGCAGGAAACCGGTCGTGCGGCCGATGTATTCTTCCAGCAGGGTGTTGATGGCCTCCAGCTCGTGCGCCTGCTCGGAGTCCTTCATATCGTTGAACAGCTCGTCATAGCTGTCCACCCCAATGATCAGGTAAGCCGGGCGGCTGGCAGTGTATTCATCCAGCGTGTTTTTGTAGAACGTATCGTTGACCAAAAACAGCAATGTGCCCGTTTTGCTGCTGCGGCTGGTTGTGGCATAGGCCGTGTAGCGGTTTTCGTCAATGGTCAGGTCCTGGCCGTGGGCGCGGGCACAGACGGAAAGGTCAATGCCGGTCATCAGGCGGTCCGGTGCAGCCAGCAGGGCATCCTGCCCCGCCAGGATCTGCTCCCGGAAGGCCGGATTATACCACACCACGGAGCCTTCGGTAATCAGGGCAGTGGGGATGGAAAAATCCGCCAGCGAATACTGGGTCTTGCTGCCCTCAAAGTTGGTCCCGCACAGCATATCGGCCACAAAGCGCCGCAGCCGGCGGATGCCAAGCACCGCCACCACCAACGCAAACACTACAAGCAGCGCCGGTGCCAGCAGCCAGCGCGGGTTGCTGAACGCCAGCGGCACAGCCAGAGCGATGCACGCAACGAGCAGCAAAAAGATAATGACAAAGATATCACGTCTCAGCTTGTTTTTCATCATCGTTCCTCGGTGCCTGCAATGTGGGGCAGGCGGTCACGGTCAGATATGGTTTGGCTCAAACTTCCATCAGAATGGGCAGAATCATGGGGCTGCGCTTGGTTTTGCGGTAGATATAGCTGGAAAGCGCCTCCCGCACGCGGGATTTCACGCTGGCCCAGTCGTGCATGTTATCCGCCATACTGCGGTCAAGGGCCATTTCAACCTGCACGCGGGCACCGTCCATCAGCTCCTCGCTTTCCCGCACATAGACAAAGCCGCGGGAAACCAGGTCCGGGCCGGAAAGCAGCTGGCCGGTGCTGCCATCCACGGCTGCGGTAACGATGATGATACCGTCCTCCGACAGGTGGTGGCGGTCACGCAGGACCACATTGCCCACATCGCCCACGCCATAGCCATCCACCATCACGGCACCGGCGGGCACAGTGCCCTCTACTGCCATGCCATCGCGGGAAAGGCGGATGTTCTGGCCATTTTCAGCAATATAAATATTCTGCTTGGGGATATAGCCCAGGTGCTCCGCCGTTTCGGCGTGGCGCTTGAGCTGCTTGAACTCGCCGTGAACCGGCAGGAAATACTGCGGGTGGGCAAGGGTCAGCATCAGCTTCTGCTCTTCCTGGCAGGCGTGGCCGGAAACATGGGTATCGTACATGTTTTCGTAAATGACCTCTGCGCCCAGGGCCAGAAGGCCGTTGACCACCTTGGTCACGGTCTTTTCGTTGCCGGGGATGGGGCGGGCCGAGATAATGATAAAGTCAGTGGGGCCGACCTTGACGGTACGGTGGCTGGCCTGCGCCATACGGGACAGAGCGGACAGCGGTTCGCCCTGGCTGCCGGTGGTGATAAGGACAACCTTTTCCGGCGGGTATTTGTTGATCTCCTCGATATCGATCAGCACATTATCCGGCGCATGCAGATACCCCAGCTCCCGCGCCATTTCGGTGTTGGAAACCATGCTGCGGCCATTGACGGCCACCTTGCGGCCATACTCAATGGCCAGGTCAATGATCTGCTGGATGCGGTAGATGTTGGAAGCAAAGGTTGCCACGATAATGCGGCGGTTTTTGGCGCGGGCAAACAGGCTGCGCACCCCTTCGGCCACAGTCTGCTCGGTTGCCGTAAAGCCGGGGCGCTCCGCGTTGGTAGAATCCGCCAGCAAAGCCAGCACGCCGCGGCGGCCATACTCCGCAATGGTGGAAAGGTCGGTAACGGCATCGCCGGAAAGCGGCGTGTAGTCGATCTTGAAGTCGCCGGTATGCAGCACGATGCCTGCCGGGCAGTCAATGGCAAACGCCAGAGAATCCGGGATGGAGTGGTTGACATGGATGGGCTCCACCGTAAAGCAACCAAGGCGCACTTTCTGGCGGGGACGGATCTCATGGAACTCTGCACTGGAGGCAAGACCGTGCTCCTCCAGCTTGTTTTTGATCAGGCCAATGGTCAAACGTGCAGTGTAAATGGGCACGTTGAACTTTTTGAGCAGATACGGCAGGCTGCCGATATGGTCTTCGTGGCCATGGGTAATGAACAGGCCCTTGATGCGGTCCTTATTTTCCAATACATAGGTGAAATCCGGAATGACAAGGTCCACGCCGAACATATCGGAATCCGGGAACACCAGGCCGCAGTCCACCAGGATCATATCGCCCTGGCATTCATACAGGGTGATGTTTTTGCCAACTTCGCCCAGGCCGCCCAGCGGGCAGATGTGCATGGGAACAGCCGGGGTGGAAGCATCATAATAATGCTGCTTATAGCTGCGGCGCTGCGGGCTGCGGGGGCGCTGCACCGGGGCCGGAGCTGCTGCATTCACCGCATTGCTCGCTGCAGCCTGCTGGGGCTGCGGGGCACGGCGGCGCTGCGGCTTGCGGTGCTGGGGCTGTGGTTTTTCCGCCGCTGCCTGCGGGGCGCTGGCCGCGGGGGCAGGCGCACCGGGTTTGCGGTTCTGGTTATTATTATTTGCGCGCGGGGCACGGCGGGTGTAATTGCTGCGGCCCTGCTGGCGGGGGCGTTTTTCGTTATTGTGATCTTCCATTGCATAACCTCCATATTGTATTCGGCCAGGGTTGGTGGTTACACACACGGTAAGCACCGTACCCCGGACGTGATGTTTTGTCGCATGTAAAATTTGTACGGCACTGTGCCGATTTACTGAATCAAGGTTGGACGCGAAGAGTTCAGCCGAAAGGCTGCAACCGGGTCCTGAATCAAACTACGACATTGCAATTAAATCTATTATAAGGCGCAGCGGGGGCATTGTCAAATAGTATGCTGGACGCATTTATGGACAAATTACACAAAAGCTTGCAGGGCTGGGCAAAATCGCGTATAATTAATTTTATAGTAAAGCGGCAGGGTTCCGGGCATTGCGGCTGGCCGATAAGGTACAGCGAAAAGCAAAGAAAAGGATGCCATTTTCCGGCACGCCCTGATTCCAGTATTGCCGCAGCAAAACGAGGGTAACATGAAACACATCGAAATTTATACCGACGGTGCCTGTAGCGGCAACCCCGGCCCCGGCGGTTGGGGCGCGATCCTGCGCTTCCGCACCGGAGAAAAGGTGTATGAAAAAGAGATTTCCGGCGGCGAGGCCGGAACCACCAACAACCGCATGGAGCTGACCGGCCTGCTGGAAGCCCTGCGCCAGCTGAAAGAGTCCTGTGACATTGACCTGTACAGCGACAGCCAGTATGTGATCAACGGGCTGGAAAAGGGCTGGGCCAAGGGCTGGAAGCGCCGGGGCTGGAAAAAAGCCGATGGCTCCCCTGCCCTGAACCCGGATCTGTGGGCACAGGCGCTGGAGCAGGAAGCTCGGCACAAGATCACCTACGTCTGGGTAAAGGGTCACGCAGGCCACCCGGAAAACGAACGCTGCGACCAGCTGGCCGTAGCCCAAAGCAAAGCACATGGCGGGAGGCAAGGAACATGAGCGACGCATTTTTGCCCGGCAACGGGTTCGACACCTACGAAACACAGGACAAGGTGCTTGTCAGCATGGACGGCTCCGTGGATTGCGGCGTTGCGGTGCGCATTTTGCAGCAGCAGGGCTTCGGCGTGGCCGGGGCTGTGGTGCAGCTGGCCGCTGACCAGAGCGCTTGGGCCGCAGCCGCACGGCAGGCTGCCGAGGCTCTTGGCATCGAGTGCATCGTACTGAAGGCAGAAGCACTGGCAGACCAGCCCGCCGAGGTGCTGGGCAGCGGCAACGATGCACGTTTTGCCGCCCTGCTGACCGCTGCCGACAAGCTGGGCATCCAGTACATTGCCACCGGGCACCACGCCCGGGTAGAGTTGGGCAGCGATGGTGTGCACACCGTCTGCCCCGCCGTGGATGCTGCACTGGACGAAAGCGCCGCACTGGCGGCGCTGCCGCAGGACACCCTTGCCCGGCTGCTGCTGCCCTTGGGCGAGTTTACCGCCGCCGACGTGCAGGAGATGGCACAGGATTTTAAAGTGAACGGAACGGTCTGACACCACGGCAAACACGCATTGCATTTTTACCGGCAAAGCAAAAAGAAGCGCCGCATCTGTACGATGCAGCGCTTCTTTTTTGCACATCTTAGTTTTGCGGGTGCACGATATCGCGCCAGTCCAGATCTCCGCGCTCAAGTCCGTGGATCAGCACCTCAGCAGTAGCGATGTTGGTGGCCATGGGGATGTTGTGCACATCGCACAGGCGCAGCAGGGTCATCTCATTCGGCTCGCTGGGCTTTGCGTTGATGGGGTCGCGGAAGAACAGCAGCAGATCTACTTCGTTGCAGGCGATGCGGGACGCGATCTGCTGGTCGCCGCCCTGTACGCCCGCCAGAAAGCGCTGCACCTGCAGGCCGGTGGCTTCGGCGATCATCTTGCCGGTCGTACCGGTTGCCACCAATTTATGCTGGCTCAAAATCCGGCAGTACGCCGTACAGAACTGTACCATCAGCTCTTTTTTGGAGTCATGCGCAATCAGTGCAATCGTCATCGGTCAACCTCTCCTTTTCCCACGCCCCTGTCCGGGGCAATCATCTTGCACATATCATAGTATCACAGTTTCTGTCTTTTTACAACTGTTTTTCGGGCAAAAGTTCCAATTTTTCATAGATTTCTGCCAAATCCACGCACCATCGCTCAGGCGGCGGGCTGTTCTGCGGGGGCGGTGTCGTCTGCAAGGGCGTCGTTGTTTTCCGCAGTCTCCGGCACAGCATCCTGCCCGTCAGCTGTCGTGTCAGCCGTCTCGCCTTCTCCCGTCTCGTCCAGCGTCAGGCTGCCGTCCTTCATGGCGTAGTAGGCGTCGAAGATGTCGGCCACGAGGTTGCCGGCGCGGGCGCCGCCGCCGCCGTACTCGATGACGATGCCGAGGGCGATCTCAGCGTCCTCTGCCGGGCCGTAGGCGATCATCATGGTGTTGGTGTAGTGCTTGCGGGTGCTGCCGACGTAGTACGTCTCGCTGCGCTGAGGGGTGCCGCTCTTGCAGGCGATGGTGACGGGGTAGTTCTTCAGGCCCGACACCGTCTCCGACACGCCGATCATGCCCTGCCGCACGAGGTCGAAGGTGTCGCCCCGGTCCTCGACGACGTCCATCACCTCGGGCTGGGTCTCCTGCAGGACTTTGCCGGTGTTGGTGTCGAGGATGGCCTTGACGAAGTGGGTGCGGTAGCGCACGCCCCGGTTGGCCAGCGTGCCGGCGTAAGTCGCCAGCTGGACGGGGGTGACGACGGTGTTGCCCTGACCGATAGCGGCCTGGACGTCCAGTGAAGCGATGTAGTTGGAGTCCTTCTTTGTGGTCAGTCGGCCGGTGGCCTCGTTGACCTCCACGCCGGTGCGGGTACCAAGGCCCATCTTGTAGGCGTAGGCATCGTAGACATCGCTGGTGGTGCGGCGGCCCACATCGTAGAAGAAGATGTTGCAGCTCCACTTGATGGCCGTGATGACGTCGATGTTGCCGCTGTGGCCGTGGCGGGTGCAGCGGGGATGGTAATCCTTATAATAGGTGTACACGCCGGTGCAGTTAACGGTGGAGTACTGGTTGATCAGGCCGCTGTCCAGCGCCGCCACTGCCACAGCAGGTTTAAAAGTGGAACCGGGAGTGTACAGTCCTTGCAGCGCCCGGTTGAACAGAGGCAGACTGGGGTCAGCGCTGTACTCCGAATAGTTGGTGGCGTACAGGTTCTGATCAAAGCTGGGGTAGTTCGCAGCCGCCAGCACGCTGCCGTCCTTCACATCCAGCACCACCGCAGCACAGGCGGCGGCTTTCATATCGCCGGTGTTGTACACCCGGTTGATCATATCGATGTTATTGGCAAGGGCCTTGTCTACCGCCCGCTGAAAGTCGCTGTTGATGGTCAACTGCACGGTATGCCCCGGCTCCGGCACGGTGGTGATCTTGGTATCCACGATCACGCCGTCCGAATTGCGGGTGATAGTCTCCACACCGTCCTTGCCGCGCAGCTCGTCCTCGTACACGGATTCAAGGCCGGAGATGCCGATCACATCGTTCATGTTATAGCCTTTTTCCTTGAGCGGATAGGTCACCTGACCGTTTTCGTCGGTCACCTTCCACTTTTCGGCGGTGATCTTGCCCACACGCCCCAGCACAGCGGGGAGGATATCGCCCTGCTCGTAGCTGCGGGTGCTGGTCTCCACGATCTCCACACCCGGCAAAGTGAGGGAATGTTCCTTGATGGCAGCCACCGTCATCTGACTGACGTTTTCTGCCATGATGAAGTTGTTCACGTTGGAAAAAGCCTGCCGGTCCATCTCATAATGGATGCCCGCCAGCACCCGCTGCCACGGCAGAGAAAAGCTTTCCAGATGGTTCTTCTCCACCAGCATCTCCATCACATCGTTGGCGGTGGCGTACTGCTGCAAGCCCAGCGTCTCCTTCATGTCCGCCAGCGTTTTCTGGTCGCTGGTGCTGTCGGCGCTGTCCGTAAAGGTATAGTTGCCGACGGCGTCCGGCTCACTGATGAGCAGGGTGTCCAGCCATTTTTCATCGTTTTGGCGCAAAAGCTCCACGATCTGCTGCAACATGGTGTCCAGATCCTGATCTCCCATCTGCAGCTTGTTCAACACCACATTATAGCCGGTGCTGGTGGTGGCAATGCGCTTGCCGGTGCTGTCCACGATGTCGCCGCGGGCAGCAGTGACCGTAAAGTTATAGTCCGTCGTGTTGGTGGCCTGGGACTTGTACTCGTCGCCATTGACCAGCTGCAGAAAGATCAGCCGCAGGGCGTACAGGCCCACGACCAGTGCCGCCACAGCGATCAGCAGCACCATGCGCCGCATGACGGTCTTGCGTTCGTTTTGGTTCATCCGTAGTTCCTCCGGCGGTCAGACCACGCCGTTGTCGATCTTGAACTTGTTGTAAATGTGCCGCACGATGGCAAACTCCACCAGCGACGCCGGAATGGTAAGGGCCGCCGAGGGCAGCACGAACCACAGGTAGCGCTGTGCCGAGCCGCTGTAGCCGGGCATCCGGTAAAAGAACAGCCAGTCGCAGGAGAGCACCAGCAAAGCCGCTGCGGCCGAGATGACCGCAAAGTTGCCCGGAGCGCTCTGCAGGTACAGCTGCACCAGCACGCCCACGGCAAAGCAGAGCAGCATCATTTCCAGTGCCAGCATGCCCACGGTGCGCCCGGCGGTGTAATCCCACAGCAGGCCGCACACCATGCCGAACAGTGCTCCGGCAAATTCGCCCTCACACACCGACACGGCCAGACAGAGCGGCAGCAGCAGCAGTGGCTTTGCCTGACCCAGCTGGAACAGCCCCGGCGTGGTCTGCAGCGCCGCACACACAAACAGGCCCAGCACATAGCAGCACCATTTCAGGATCTGGCTGCGGCTGCGCATGCGGCGTGATTCCATACAAATGTGCCCCCTTAATAGTCGGTAATAACGAATACGTGCTTGACCGTGCGCGGGTCTGCACCCGGGCGCACCACTGCAATGGAAGATTTGCCGCTGACTTCCGGCTCCACCTTCTGCACGGTTCCCACCAGCAGATCCGGCGGGAACACTCCTCCAAGACCGGTGGTGATCACCTGATCTCCCATCTTCGTCTCAGTGGCGCGTTCCAGATTGGTCAGCACGCACAGGCCGTCACCGGCATAATCGGTGCTGCCATTGATAATGCCGTTTTCCCGCGTGCGGGATACCACGCCCGCAGCGCTGAAGCTGGGGTGCAGAATGGTCATCACCTTGCAGCTGGTGGTGTCGGCTTCCACCACCATGCCGATCAGATAGCCCTTATCGCTGATCACGGCATCGTTCACGGCTGCGCCGTTCACCGTGCCGCAGTCCAGCGTAAAGCCTCCGAACTCATCCAGCGGGTCGCGGCCGATCACAAAGGCAGAAATATAGCTTGCTTCGG
>OMGY01001583.1_pt1 | contig 19767 bp, 18 predicted proteins | sample 1674461 | NCBI WGS metagenome assembly OMGY01 (sample SAMN05578579, study PRJEB25193) | human gut metagenome | biome: Human Microbiome; feature: human-associated habitat; material: feces | host: Homo sapiens | place: USA:Birmingham
CAGAAGAGCGCGGGTTATTATAAAGGTACGCTCATTTGTTCCGGTTCTTACGGGTACTATCGGAGTTATGCCATCACCGCAGGGTATGCCCAGCCGCTTAAAGCCTGCGCGCATGTAATCGCCGTTCTGAAGCAGCCTTTTGCAGCGTTCAGGCTCGCTTTTGAGGATTCTGAGGGATTCAAGGGCCGCCGCCGCATTGGAAGGAGGAATGGAAGCGCTGAATATGTAAGGGCGCGAAACATGCATTGCGTAATCCACTACCCGCTCCTGAGAAGCCATAAAGCCGCCCAAGGAAGCAAAGGATTTGCTGAAGGTGCCCATTATTATGTCTACTTCCTTTTCCAGACCGAAATATTCGGCTGTGCCCCGTCCGTGCTCGCCCAGGACGCCTATGCCGTGCGAATCGTCTACCATCACTCTTGCCTCGTAGCGCCTGGCCAAAGAGACTATTTCGGGCAGATTAGCTAAATCCCCTTCCATAGAGAATACTCCGTCCACCACAATGAGCTTGCCTCTGTCCGCCGGAGCGCTTTTCAGCTTTTGTTCAAGGTCGGCCATATCGTTGTGCCCGTATTTAACCAGCTTGGCAAAACTCAGCCTGGAGGCATCTACTAACGATGCGTGATTGGCTCTGTCGAAAAATATCATGTCGTGCCTTCCGCAGAGAGCGGAGATAATGCCAAGGTTGGTCTGGAAGCCTGTGGACCAGGTCATAGCGGCTTCCTTGCCTAAAAATTCGGCCAGTTCGCTTTCCAGCTTTTTGTGCAGAGTCAAGGTGCCGTTTAAAAAGCGGGAACCTGAACAGCCGGCGCCCAGCTCCTTAAGCGCCCGGCAGGCGGCGTCTATTACCCTTTCGTCACTGGTAAGCCCCAGATAGTTGTTGCTGCCCAGCATTATTGTGCGCCGTCCGTCCATGACAACCTCCGAATGCTGTTTGGAGGAAATCTCATGGAAGTAAGGGTAGATGCCCGCTTCCCGCGCCATGTCCGCGGGGCTTGGCTCATAGCATTTTTGAAATAAGTCCATTTTAATACACTCCCGATTAATAAAATAAAAAAGAATAAAGACAAGTAATTATACCATTGCACGGGCTTAATTGCAAATAATTATATTTTTAATACTGGGCAGGTTTGACGGGGCTGAGGCATGCATTTGCGCATACATGGAGCAAAAAGAGCGCAGAATAAATTAGAACATGGCATTTTATGAGTTAAACCGGAGCCTTATTGCACTCCGAAGGCATCCTCAGCAAAGCGAAAAACGGCGATTATCCGAGATAATAAAGATTATTTCGGAAATTTCGCAAATAAATCAGGCAAACGGCGGCATTTGGCCTGAAATCAATGTTTATTCATTGCTCTTAAAGTGCTATCCTTAGGAATAAAATCTTTGATGAACCAGGCGTGAAAGGGGGGCGGTTTATGGAAATAGACGTTTTTCCCAAGGACGTGGACGTAACTATTTTCGGCCACACTTTCTGGATTAGGGAAACTTACCTTACATCCCTTCTATTGATAGCGTTTATACTCGTCATTGCCCTTATTATCAGGTTTGTGCTGATAAGGCGGTTTACAACAGACGTGCGCAAAATAGGCAAGGCGCAGCTTTTATGCGAATATCTCTTTAATATGCTTGAGCGCTTCACTAAAGGCGCCGTAGGCAGCATGGGCCCCAAACTCTCGCCGTATATCCTGGCGCTTGCCTTTTATATACTCCTGAGCGGGGTTATAGAGCTTTTTGGTCTGCGCACGCCTCTGTCCGACCTTTCGGTTACGGTTTCCTTTGGCCTTTCCACCTTTATAATAATCAATTATTACGGCCTTAAGGAAAAGGGATTAATAGGCCGGCTTAAATCCTATGGGCAGCCCAAGCCGATAATAGCGCCATTTAAGCTGATAAGCGATCTGGCTACCCCGGTAAGCCTGTCCTGCCGTATGTTCGGCAATATCCTGGGCGGCTATATAATTATGGAGCTGCTCTATGAAGTACTAATGACCGCTGTGGAAAAGTGGATAGTGGCTATTCCATTTGCCTCTATAATTCCCGCTGTGCTTTCGCTGTATTTTACCCTTTTCCACGTTGCCATACAGTTTTATATCTTTTCCATGCTCAGTCTTACGTTTGTAGGCGAAGCGGTGGAAGAATAAGCCTGATTTTCACGCCTTTTGGTTAATCAGGCCGATATAATAAAAAGAATATTTTACTCAGGAGGGTTTTATTATGGATTTATCTGTTATAGGCGCGGCTATAGCCGTTTTTACAGGAGTGGGAGCAGGCATAGGCATGGGCTTTGCCACGGGCAAGGCCTGTGAGGCGGTTGCCCGTCAGCCTGAGGCGTCGGGTAAAATCCAGGGCGTGCTGCTTCTGGGCCTTGCGCTGACAGAGTCAGTAGCCATATACGGTTTGCTTATAGCGCTGCTGCTTATTTTCGTTTAAACAGTATAGCGGAAAGGGTTTAAAGACAAATGGACGGATTATTTGGAAGCTGGTTGTATATAGTCCTGCATATAGTCAATCTTGCTGTTTTGGTGCTCTTGCTCAGGCTTATAATTTATAAGCCCATGAAGAAATTTATGGCAAAGCGCAAGGAGGAGCTGGATAAGGAGGTCGCGTCCCTGGACGAGGCGGCGGTCAAATCTGAAGGTGCCCGTGCGCTTTTGGAGCAGAAGGAAAAGGAACTGGATCAAAAGCAGCGCAAGGATTATTATGAGACTATGCAGAAAGCCAGCGCAAGCGCCGATGAATTGATAAAAGCCGCTCAGAAGGACGCCGAGGATATAATTAACCAGGCTAAGGGCAAAGCGGAGGAAATTAAAAAAGGCGCGGAAGAGGAAATACGCGAGGCGGCCGCGGTCATGGCCGTGGATATAGCAGCCGCAGTACTGCCCGGCAAGCTGTCCGAGAGCGAGCACGAGGAACTGCTGGAAGCCAGCGTTGCGGAGGCGAAGAAGTATGGATAATGACCTTATAGTATATACCGCCGTTCCTGTTGACGATGCCGAAAAGCTTCGTCTTCAGGAGTTTTTTAAAGATAAATACGGCGCGGGCAGCGTTGCCTTCGGCGTAAAGCCCGACCTTATAGGGGGCATGCGCCTGGTGTTCCGGGACAGGATAGAGGATTATTCCCTGGCAGGAAGATTGGGCAGCTTGAAGCAGCGTATTTCATCCGGCGAAAAGCTTTCGGGCGGCTATCTTGAAGAAGAGGGCGCCGGCCGGCTTAAGGCTATAAAGCGCCGGTTTATTCTTAAGCGGCCCGGCCTTAACAGCGTAGACCCTAAAACAGGCGAGCCTTCGCATATTAAAAGGAAGCTTGCCAATCAGGGAGAAAAGGCGGCGGATATAATAGAGACGCCCCGCCGCAGGCTTAACGCGCTCAGCTTTCAGCCCGTTAAAAACGCCATAGGCCGCGTAATCTCCAGCTCGGACGGCATAGTGGAAGTTTCGGACATGGCCGGCGTGAAAATGGGCGAATTAATCAATTTCCATTCGGGTGCTTACGGCATAGCCATGAATCTGGAAAAGGATTATATAGGCGTAGCCGTGTTTTCGGGAGATACCGGAATAGAAAGCGGCGAGGTTGCGTATGGGACGGGCAAGATTATGGAGGTGCCTGTGGGAAAGGGCCTGCTTGGAAGAGTGGTCAATCCCATGGGAATACCCATAGACGGCAGGGGCGAAATAATCAGCTCAGGGCATATGCCTATAGAGGCGCCTGCGCCGGGGATTATTGAGCGCGGCCCGGTTAACCGCCCCATGCAGACGGGTATATTGTCCATAGACGCTATGACCCCTATAGGAAGGGGCCAGCGCGAACTTATAATCGGGGACCGTCAGATAGGAAAAACCGCTATAGCCATAGATACCATCCTTAATCAGAAGGATAAGGATATGGTGTGCATATATGTAGCCATAGGCCAGAAAGCATCTAAGGTTGCCGAGATAGAACAGCTTCTGCGTGCTAAGGGAGCTATGGATTATACGGTCATAGTATGCGCTACCGCTTCGGATAACGCCTCCATGCAGTATATATGTCCTTACGCCGGCTGTGCCATAGGGGAATATTTCATGTATGAGGGCCAGGACGCGCTCATTATCTATGATGATCTTTCAAAGCATGCCGTTTCCTACCGCACGCTTTCCCTGCTCCTGAGGCGGCCGCCCGGCCGCGAGGCATATCCGGGAGACGTATTTTATCTGCATTCCCGGCTTTTGGAGCGGGCTGCCCAGCTTAATGAGTCAAAGGGAGGCGGTTCTCTTACGGCGCTTCCCATAATAGAGACAATGGCAGGGGATATTTCGGCTTATATTCCCACCAACGTTATATCTATAACTGACGGACAGATATTTCTGGATTCGGAATTGTTCCGTTCGGGAGTGCGCCCGGCAGTAAACGTAGGCTTGTCGGTTTCCCGCGTAGGCGGCGCGGCGCAGGGCAGGGCCGTGCGCAAGGTATCCGGCCGTATGAGGCTGGATTTGGCGCAGTACAGGGAATTAAAGGTATTTGCGCAGTTCGGCTCAGATTTGGATGCTTCTACGCGAGCCTCGCTTAACCGCGGCGAACAGCTGACCGAGGCTCTGAAGCAGGGCCAGTATTCTCCGTATTCTTATGCAGATGAAGCCATAATTCTTAATATACTTTCAGAGGATTTGTGCCCGCAGGTGCCCCCTGAGCAGATAAACCGGTTTCTGCGGCTGGTGCTGGATAACCTGATGCTGTCCCATCCTGAGGTTATATTCAGCATAGAGCATGACGACGTTATAAGCGAGGACTGCCATAAGACCATAATATCTGTTATAAACGAACTGCTGGCCGCTCCTGAGGAGTAAATTTATGCAGAGCATATATGATATTAAAAACCGCTTAAAAACTGTCAACAGCACAGTAGAACTTACGAGGGCCATGTATCTTATAAGCGCGAGCCGTATAAGAAAGGCTATGCGGCTGTATGAGAGCACGGATACTTATTTCCGGCACGCGCGCCGGGCAATAAAGCATATTCTCGTCAATATGCCCAGTATTTCTCATAAATTCTTGCAGAAAGAGCACGACGAGCATAAGAATACTGCTTATATAGTCATTGCCTCTAATAAGGGCATGGCCGGCGGATACAATCACGATATCTGCACGGCTGCGCTGGAGCATATGCAAAAATGCAAGGGCGGCATCACTCTTTTCACGGTTGGCAATATAGCCGCCTCCTTTTTTAAGAGGGAAGGCTATAAAATAGAATATGAGTATACTTCTATAATAAATAATCCCACAATATCGGCGGCACGGCGAATGATGGAGGGTATAACCGAGCGCATGGAGCTTAACAGCATAGACCAGGTTTATGTGGCCTATACCCATATGGACAGCTCAATTTCGCAGACGCCCAGAGTGGAAAGGCTGCTGCCTTTGCTTTTGAGCGATTTTGAGGATATACAATTCAGGGACGAGTTTGTGCAGGCGCATGTCATGTATGAACCTGACCCTGTTACAGTTATAAACGCGCTGGTGCCCCAGTATGTTATGGGCATGCTCTACGGCATGCTGGTGCAGGCCTACGCCAGCGAGCACAGCGTCAGGATGCGTGCTATGGATGAAGCGACGCGCAATGCCGAAGAGATGATTGGCGAATTGGAGCTTAAATATAACGGGGCCCGCCAGTCGGCCATTACGCAGGAAATAACCGAGATAGTTTCGGGCGCGGGCGCGGTAGACGGCGTCAGCCGTTAAAGGAGGAATAGAAGGTGGAAGGCAAGGTAAGCCGTATAATAGGCGCCGTGGTAGATGTGGAATTTACTGATACGGCGGTGCCCAAAATACACGATGCGATTAAAGTCCCCATGGAGGATGGACGGACCATTTGGCTGGAGACGGCCAGGCTGCTGCCTGACAATACTGTCCGGTGCATCTCTCTTAACGCTACCGAGGGAATGTTCCGCGGAATGAAAGCTATAGCTACCGGGCGGCCCATAACGGTTAACGTAGGGGAAGAGACTTTAGGACGCACTGTAAATGTTACGGGGGATCCCATAGATAATAAAGGGCCGATAAAGGCTAAAAAGGCCATGCCCATACACCGGCCGGCGCCTGCTTACGCACAGCAGAGCTTTAAGACCGAAGTGCTGGAAACAGGCATAAAGGTAATAGATTTGCTGGCTCCTTATGTCCGGGGCGGCAAGATTGGGCTTTTCGGCGGCGCTGGCGTAGGGAAAACCGTGCTTATATTGGAAATGATAAGGAATATTGCTACAGAGCACGGCGGCTATTCGGTATTTACCGGCGTAGGCGAGCGTTCGCGCGAGGGCAGCGACCTTTTAGACGAGATGACAAGTTCGGGCATAATTGAAAAGACGGCGCTGGCCTTTGGCCAGATGAATGAGCCGCCGGGCGCCCGTATGAGGGTTGCTTTTACCGGGCTTACTATGGCCGAGTATTTCCGGGATGAGATGAAAAAGGATGTGCTCCTTTTTATAGACAATATTTTTAGATATATTCAGGCTGGTTCGGAGGTTTCGGCGCTTTTAGGGCGTATGCCTTCGGCGGTTGGATATCAGCCTACCCTTGCGCAGGAGATGGGGGAGCTTCAGGAGCGGATAACCAGTACGCCGGACGGCTCAATAACCAGCGTTCAGGCGGTATATGTGCCGGCTGACGACCTTACCGACCCTGCTCCGGCCACTACCTTTTCCCATCTGGACGCCACAACCGTGCTTTCCCGTTCCATAGCGGAGATGGGCATATATCCCGCGGTTGACCCGTTGGATTCCACCTCCCGCATACTGGAGCCCAATATAGTTGGGCAGGAACATTACCGGGTGGCGCGCAGAGTGCAGGAGATACTCCAGAGATATAAGGAGCTTCAGGATATTATAGTTATACTGGGTATGGATGAATTAAGCGAGGAGGACAAGCTGACTATATTGCGCGCACGCAAGATACAGAAATTCCTTTCCCAGCCAATGTTTGTTGCGGAAACCTTCAGCGGTATTCCGGGGAAATATGTGCCTCTTGAAAAAACCATAGACAGCTTTGCTCAGATAGTGGACGGCAAAGCTGACAATATTCCCGATGCTGCCTTCTTTATGGCAGGGGATATAGATGATGTGCGCGCTAAAGCAGCGGCGCTGGAGGGCAATCAATAATTATGACTCCGTTCAAGCTGGAAATAGTTACTCCTGAGCGTACCTTTTATAAGGGAATGTGCGAGTCTATAGTGCTGGAAACAGGCTCAGGCAAAATGGGAGTGTTAAATGGACATGTGCCGGTAGTTGTATCCATGCCGCCTGGTGAAATTGTCATAAAAATAGACGGGCAGGATAAAATAGCTGTCTGTTCAGGCGGTTTTATGGAGATGCTGGGCAAACGGGCGTATATTTTTGCTCAGAGCATAGAGTGGCTGGAAGAAATAGATGTTGCGCGGGCTATGGAGGCAGCTCAGAGGGCGAGGCGAAAGCTGGAAGCTGCAAGCAATAAATATGACCGCCAGCGCTTTATATGGGCACTGGAAAGGGCAGAGACCAGGCTTAAGGCCGTGGAAAAGAAGCAGAAAGATGTAACTAAATAATGGCTGCGCCCAGCCGTAAGGCTGGGCGCAGAGTCTCAAGGTATTACAGAAAGATTGGCGTTTGGGCAAGCAAAGCTTGCCCCAGGCCGGGCCGTATGCCCGGCCTGAGCGGCCCTTCGGGCCGCAACGCCAATCTTTCTGTAATACCTTGAGACTCTGCGCTTTTTGGCGCCTTTGGCGCCAAAAAGCGCAGGGAATTTATTTCTTAGGTTATAGTGTTTATTAGTTTCGGCCCGCCCCCAGCAACGCTGGGGGCGGGCCGAAGTGTCTCCATGTTTAATGGAAAGCTTTTGCTTTCCATTAAACATGGAGACACTTCATTGCGGCGCCTTATGGCGCCGCAATGAAACCAATAAAATCTATATAACATCTGTCTGTGTACCAATTAAAAAATCAGAAATTGCCCATAATTGAAAGGAATAATTGACTGCTTAATATAAATTGGGTTTTTAATTCATTAAGCGTCCGTGTATAAAGGATAATGCGGTCAGTATAACGGAATATGTATTCCTTATGTGTTGCTTTTGCCTGGAATAAAATCAGGTGTGTATAGTGTAAGATTCCTGGCAAAGATGTAAAAAAGCCTATTTTGGCTATACGGCCTTAACCCAGGGCTGTTTGCCTGCTTTTAGGCCGGCGGTGGAGACGTATCGGGATGTGCGCTAATTTAGATAAAACGTAAATTTATAGGCTTGGAGCGTGTTATCCCTTGTATGCTTACGATAAAACTTATTTATGCCAATTACACTCTACTCTATTGCATCAGCGAATTTTATTCTGGTTTTAATCCAGCAGTTCTCAAAATATTCTGCAATTCTCTGGCTTTTATCGCTTATAGAATGAACTGCTAAAAATTCGTTTAGATAAAAGAAATACATATGGTAGCAATAGAAAGCCAGTCTCTCTGGACGCAGCTGATAGGGAATCCCGTTGTTTCTTAGGGTATCGTTAAATAGCTTTCGCGCCCAGTCATAGCATCCCATAACCCAGGCATCTCTCTCAATAGGAGCGTACATTGCCTCGTCCCAGTCCAGGATATAATTCTTTCCACTTCCTATGAAAAAATTGCCTCCGGCGTCCCCATGAGTAAGATAAAAGTAACTTTCATCTTGCCGGCATAGTCCAGCAAAATGAGAAAGCCGCACGGCACAGTGGGATATCTCTTCTTTGAAATGCTCAAAGATAGAGAGTACAGCGCAATTAGCATCTGTTTTAGGGGCGGATTTAAGCCTGTCCCACTGCTGGTAAAAACGCATGGCCGCATCATCAGAAAACAATGCGGTAGGGATGTTCAGTCCCGGCTTTGACAGCAGATAAATTTGGCACAGCAACTGATATTCTGTGCTCTTGGTTTCATCTGTCTCTACATTTATGGCGTCTATCCATTCAAACAACCCAATAACCGCAGTGTTAAACTTAGAATAGAGCTTATTTTCGCGGGTTTTTATAATTCGGCCGACAAAATCAATTCCGCTTTCACACAGGTATTCTATTAAAAACAGGCTCTGCTGAAATCTTTTTTGATGGAAGGCAGGTAGTCCATTTTTAAAAAATAGTCAGAGCCTGCATGTATTTTCCAAGTTTCACCATAATATCCGCGCTCGGCAGGCGCTATTTCAACTGCAGAAATCCCATATTGCTCATATATTGCTTTTTTTAACTGGAGGATATATTCTTTGTCATGTGATATTTCATTTTGCATTGCGTTTATCCTCTTACAATAAACAATTATTAGCGGTCTGGCCTTTGATATATATCAGCATATACAAAAAGGATCCGGGTCATAGCTGTGCTACAAAAAAGCGGCCGGTAACTCATCACTAATTGCCGACCGCAGGTCTATAAAGGCAGCATAAAATAGATGCCGGCAAATCGCAAGCCTCAATCTGGCGTACAAAATGAGTTCAGACGCGAATTGAGCCCAGACTCAGCCTGGTGGCGGAGACTACGAAAAAGATATTCTTAACATTTTGACAGAGGAGTTCGAACTATTGTCAAAGCGTTTCAGATATCTTTTTTAATTCCATTGATAAATTACAAAAATTATCACAATCGCATTTCTGGGTTACTTTAAATCCAAGTTTACGCCAAAAAGAACATCTGCTTATGTTGTTGTCTTGAACAGATAACTTTATTGTATTATATTTTGCATTGAAAGACTCGTCAATAATAGAACTTATAATTTTTGTTCCAATTAATTTTCGTTTGAATTTCTCATTCATCAAAAATAATCCGATATATAAAGTATCGGCTTCGGGATAACCTTCAAAAATTGAAAGCAAAGCTATAACTTCACCATTTAAAGAAAATCCAATACTATAGTACATATCTTCTGGGAAATTCTTTCCGTATTCGATTGTTTCAATGCAATCCTGCCTTGTAACAAGGCGGCCGTCTGTAATTAAAAAGTATTCTTGGTTACAGTAGAATATATCTTCATAATAATTCAATCTATTCAATGTTACCAACTCAATATTGAATTCGGGTAATCGAGGTTTGAGCTTTAAATAGAGAGACATATTATCACCTTATATGTGATTATAACAATAAAAAGGAAAAAGCACAACACGAGAGTTTGACTCTTCCCATTTGTGCTTTTTCTGTAAAGGTGAGGTAAAAAAATCTTCTGCTGTTTTTGAAGGGACTTGAATTCTCACAATGTCTTTATTTCTTTAAACATTTGGAACAATTATTGTTGTCAGTGATTTTTTCTGCGCCTCTGTAGGAAGTTTCAGCTTTTCGTTATTTACAAGCTCCTTCATACAATGAAGAATAAACCAACCGTCGGAAAAGAAGGTGTATTGCAATCCATATTTCTGCATTTTGTGAAGATGCTTCGGCGTTTCATCAAGCACTGCTTTCACAAAAGGTTCTTTCAGTGTCTCAAATTCATGCCAATATTTTTCTTTAATATGGTCACCAATCGCAATAAGTTCATTTTTAATGTCAGTATTTTCAAGCCACACAACTTGAGAAACAGATTTAAACCATCCCGTATTGCCATCTATATTCATTTTTGTTCTCATGATTCCCGTTTCCTCAAGGAATGCACAACTTTCATTGCTAACCGAGTCATCCAACTTTGATAAAATAGATAGAATACGATTTGTTTTTAAAATATAGCTGTCATCAACCCGTTCATCTGACCATTCGGAGTCAATCTGCCATAAAGTATAATCCTCGTTTTTATTCCAGAAAGGTCCGCACCACTGTTTCATACTGTCAAAATACATAGGCTTTTTAACTCCGGGGCTAATAACAGAAGCATAACATATATTTTGTCCTCCATCCGGTCGAACAGTTGCCACCTCTTCAAAAGAAATGCTTTTATCCATCAGATTCTCTCCGCTGAGCGCGGCAATATACGGCACGAGTGACCAAAGGATAAAATTGTCATCTGCTCTTGGAGATTCGGTCAGCGAAATCGGTTGATCTGTCTGTCCGCAAATAATGCGTTCATCCTTTAAAATCCCGCTGCTAGTCAGCTCTTTCATTAATTCATTTGCAAAGAGCTTTGCTGCTTCTCGATACATTTCATCATGCAACGAAATCAGTTCATTTGTTGGATCGTCAAGCAAAATATTGCAACGATATTTGCCTTTATTCTCGGTGAGAAATCCATATTCGGAAAGATACTCTGCTTCGCTTTCCACATATACAGGGGAAACGCCAAGGCAGTCGGCAATTTCGTTGATCGTTTTATCTTCTTTCCAAACAGCATATACAATATTTTGCGATAAGGCACTTTGGAAAAAGTTATTGTTTGCGCCCTTTGTTCCTGGAGAACCATTTGTTCCGCACAGTTCAAATTTGATTGGATTGAATTTGAGTTCACCCGTCTGTCTCATAGTATCCATACCTTTCTTCAAATCTTTTTTTGCTTCAAATAAATGCCATTTGACTGTGCCGAGAGGAATATCGAGTTCTTTTGCGATTACTTCTTGCTTTTTATTTTCAAAATAGTAGGCAATCACGATACGACGTTGCAGTTTTGACAAATAGGCTATCTCACGGTGCAACCGGTCGATCGATTCATCTTCAACGCTTCCTGCGGGCGTGTCATATTGGGACGGTAATAACTCCGCAAGTTCATCAACAGGAACACCGATCGTCGTTTTCGTCCTGTCACGATAGTAATTAGCCAGAACGTTGTGTGCGATTGTCCAAATGAATTTTTTAGGCGAGTCCAGATCATCCTTGACAAGCATTGCACGAAATGCGCGCAGGACAATATCCTGTGTAAGATCCTCTGCATCCTGTAAATTAGCGCATCGTTTCAGTGCAAAACCGTATATGGGTTTCAAGTATTCAGTTATGATTCTCTCGGCATGTTCACGTTGCATCTGTTTTATCTCCTTGAAAGCTTTCACCTATATAGACACGGGAATAGAAAAAAGGTTGGAAATTTTAATCTAATTTTTTTGCTATAATGCCATAAATCATTAGATTAACTAAATGAACTATATTACGCAAATTTAAAGAAGTCGACTGCCCTAAAGCAGTCGACTTCTTTTGACAAAATGGTAGCGGCGAGTGGATTCGAACCACCGACCTGTCGGGTATGAACCGAATGCTCTGGCCATCTGAGCTACACCGCCATATATTCAGTATCACGGATTATAGCCTAAAGATACATAATTGTCAAGTAATTATTCAGGAATTTATATATTAAGGCTAAGAGGGACAATATAGCTTTCGGTATCATCCGGCATCGCCGGATGATACCGAAAATGACTCCCTGTTTACCGGAAAGCATAGCTTTCCGGTAAACAGGGAGTCATTTAGCTGTGGCGCATTAAGCGCCACAGCTAAGCTTTCTGGCAGCATATAAATAAAGCGGGTATTAGTTGATAAGTTTCAATAACATTCTTATTTCTAATAAAGGGTATAATAAAAGCCTTTTTCGGTTTTGCAGCTTTATTTATTATGAGCTGTAAAAAATAAAAAAGCATAGAACCGACAAAAACTAATTTGCTTGAACTATGCTTCTGCTAATACATTATTTGCTTTTATTAGTATTGACATTCAACCCTCCCATAATTCATCTTGGATGATATCTCCAAGATGGATCGGGTCTATGCCGCCACATTCATTGCATTTATCTGAAATTCTCTTGACACTTTCCAGATTGTCTGATACCAATTCTTTTGCTTTGCCGCATTTAATGCCATACATGGTACCTTTACCCGGAATAATAGTTTCATATATTTCACATTTATGCAATCTGTCCACCTCCTTTACGCTATCAATCTCCTACTTTTTTACAATATACCATATTTTTGAGCATAAAGCAAGCGGTTTGTGGAAATATTTATAACTTTTTATAAATATTTTATTAAATTAAACTTATATATCTATTAATTGATATATTAAGTAATAATGCCCCGGCGCCTATAAGGCGCCGGGGCCAAGTCTCAATGGCTGTCTGAAAGCTTTGCTTTCAGACAGCCATTGAGACTTAGCGCCCAGCCTACGGCTGGGCGCTGCCAGTATATGTTATGGTACTATAATTTGATTCCGGCATCTTCAATTACGTCGTTCAGATGTATGGGGTCAATGCCAAACTTATTGCATTTATTTGTAAGTTTTTGGACCTTGATAAAATTGCGGGATATTAATTGTTGTACCTCACCGCATTTTATGCCATAAACAATTTCGCCGTTTTGATTTTTAGCTTCAAACACTTCGCATTTATACATATTAATCTCTCCTTGACAAGAACATGGATTCTTATATAATATATCACACTTAAGAATATAATGCAATTATTTTGGTAATTTTTATTAAATAAATTGAGGTTTATTCACGAATTATATGTAATCATATAGGTATATTTAGGTTTCTGTTTATTATAATAATATGATTTATTGCATGGGGGCGGCGCCAGCCCGGCCTGCGGCCGGGCTTAGCGGGTTCATAATTTTGGGAAGCATTGCTTCCCAAAATTATGAACCCGCCGGCACATGGCGCCTATTAAAGGCGCCATGTGCCGTGCGCCGCCCCCATGCTGACAACTTTCTGTTCGCATTATTTTTTATTAGGGTTCAAGTTTTCTGCCCATACTTTTGGGGAAATACCTATTATTTTTTTAAACATTCTTGAAAAATAGTAATAGTCAGAAAATCCTGATAACTTAGCGATTTCTTTAATTATAAGCCCGGTTTCTCTGCTGGTACGCAGTAGTTGCTGGGCAAAGCTAATGCGCTTCTTTAGCAAAAACTGTAAGGGGGTATCGCCTGTATATTCTTTAAAAAGCCGGCGGAAATAATCGTTGTTGAGCGCGTAATTCTCTGCCATATGCTCAGTGCTGAAATTTGGATTAGAAATATTTGCTATTATTTCCTTAACTGCTGCCGATACATATGCATTATGGGCTGTTTCATCCATGAAGGAAATAATATATTGATTTAATGTATCAAATAAACTGCTCACAATATTTTCCCAGTTTTTTCGTTTTAGATGATATTCAAGATACATTTGTTTCAGAATATTTAGAAAATCACCACTTCCGCTGTCTTGTATCTTAAAAAAAGATGTTCCGGGTACTGGGGGTTCATGAAATGTATAGTGATAATTTTTAAAACCGCTTTCTGCGTAGTCGGTATGAGGGATTTCGGGAGCTATAAAAAAAATATCTCCTTTTTTAAAGGGATATCTGCGGCCTTGTATTTCAACGATACCTGTGCCCTCGGTATAATATACTGCCTCCCACAGTTCATGTGTGTGTACTGCAACGCGGTATGTGTTATTAAAAAGCCGTCCCACATATTGGGGTTCAATGCTTTTTATATATTCTTTAATATGTTCATTTCGTCCCATTTTAAATTCTTCTTTCTTAAATTTATAGATTCTTGCTTCTGAGTGCTTCAGCTAAAGTAAAAGGCAGAAATTTGTTTGTTAAGGGGGCGGCCCGCAGCTTTGGCCGCATCGCGGCCAAAGCCGGGCGTTTGGGCGCAGCCCAAACGCCCGGACCCGGCCTTCGGCCGGGCTGCGGGCCGCCCCACCGCCTCTCAAGCGTTTCTGCCTTTTTACTTTAGCTGAAGCACTCTTGCCGTAATCTAATATTTACATTCCCGTACAGCATTTAATATTTGCGCCCTTAAACATAAAAAGAGCGCAATAGCTTGCAAAACCGATTTATTCCTTTAACTCATTCAGTTTGTATTTTATTATAAAAAGTCTGTTTTGTCCATCTTAATATCTGTTTTGTATATATACTCTTAATCGCATATGCGTTATACTAAAAAATGAGTTATAAGAGCTTGCATGCAAATATCAATAAGAAAGAAGATGATCATATGCAAAAGGATATAATCAAAAGGCATTTGGAGGAAAGCGGCGGGATATTGAATTTAATTCCTGTATTTGTACCGCGCCGGTTCGGTTCGGCAGGACATAGGTTAAGACTGCATCCGGATGATTATTATGCGTTGGGTACCAAGAGAGGCTCAATAAAGGAACGCTGGTTTTCTTCAGTTATCTGCCCAATGAACGGCAGCGAAGCTAAGGAGGACGAGGGACTGAGCTATGTTAATATCACGGGCAGGCTGGAGGATAAAATTTCTCTTAGGGAGTTTGTCAATACGCTGAAAGCCGAGCTTATAGGAAGCCCGCTATATGACAAATACGGCAACTGGCCAATGTATTCAAAGTTTTTCGATTATGAAGGCCCTTTGTTCCACCATCTGCACCTTACATTTGAAGCGGCGGCCAGGGTGGGGAAATTAGGAAAGCCCGAAGCTTACTATTTTCCTCCTCAGTATAATAATTATATGGGGTTTGACCCAGATGTGTCAAAGCGGGAGGTTAAGGAGCGCTTAGAGGGCTATACTGACCGGGATACGCGCATTACCGAACTGTCCAGGGCTTACCGCGTCCAGCTGGGCACGGGATGGTATACACCGCCGGGAGTAGTGCATGCTCCGGGTTCGGTTCTGACCTACGAGCCTCAATGGAATTCGGACGTCAATTCGGTATTTGAAAATATCTGTGATAATGAAATCTATGATTACAGCTTTTTGACAGAAAACTGTCCTGAGGATAAATGGGCGGATCTGGACTATGTATTGGATTTGCTGGACTGGGATAAGAATATAGACCCGCATTACCGCAGGACTTATTTCCGTCCGCCTGTGACTATAACTGAAAATGAGCAGTATACCGAAAAGTGGATTGCTTACGGAAACGATTATATCGCGGCCAAGGAATTAACTGTACAGCCAGGCGCCAAAGTTACCATATATGACGATACTCCTTACGGCTGCATACTTGTGCAGGGCTATGGCAAAATAGGAAAGCATAACTGCGCCTGCGCAACCATGCTGCGCTTTGGCCAGTTCAGCCAGGATGAATTCTTTGTCTCTTACGATGCCGCTAAAAACGGCGTGACCATAGAAAATCACAGCAGCTGTGAGCCTCTGGTAATGCTTAAGCATTTTCCCAGCAATCCGTCTGTTCCTAAAGCAGAATAAAAAGGCAGCCGGCACCCAAAGCAGGCCTGCCCTTGAGCAGTTAAGAGAGTAAATCTTTTAATATAAGGAGACAAAAATGAATTGCAGACTCGGATTATATGAAAAATCCATGCCGGACAGCCTGAGCTGGCGGGAAAAGCTGGTTTCGAGCCAGGAAGCGGGCTTTGACTGGCTGGAAATGAGCATAGACGAATCAGACGCGCGCTTGTCCAGACTGGAATGGGATAAATTTGAGAGAAAAGAACTGGTCAATCTGTGCCGGGAAGTGGGTTTTTATATAAATACCATATGCCTGAGCGGGCACCGCAAATATCCAATAGGCAGCGCCCAGCCGCCTATTGAGGCGCGCGGCATGCAGATAATGGAGCAGGCGATAGAATTAGCCTATGATTTGGGGGTAAGGATAATCCAGCTAGCGGGATACGATGTATATTACAATGAGGAATCCACCCCCGGCACTAAGGAGCGCTTTCTTGAAAATTTATGGAAGAGCGCCCGCATGGCTGCCTCCAGAGGGGTTATTCTGGCGCTGGAAACAATGGAAAACGACTTTATGAATACCATTGAAAAGGCCATGCATTATGTAAATACTATTAATTCGCCCTATCTTCAGGTATATCCCGATATAGGCAATGTTACTAACGCTACTCAGCATGTGGCCAGGGATATTCGTTCTGGCAAAGGGCATATAGCGGCGGCGCACTTAAAGGAGACCAAGCCGGGAATATTCCGCAATCTGCATTTTGGTGAAGGCAGAGTGGATTTTAAGATGGCAGCTAATGTGCTTAAGGCGCAGGATGTGGCCATGTTTACGGCAGAATTCTGGTATGACGGGGGCAGCAACTGGAAAGAAATTCTTAAAAGCAGTCACGATTTCCTTCGTCCTTATCTCAAATAACCGCGTTGGAGGAATAAAGTATGGCTCAGTATTTTTTGGGCGTGGATAACGGCGGAACGGTTACTAAGGCCGCGCTTTTTGACCAGAACGGCAGGGAAGTGGCTTCTGCTTCTGAAAATACCCCTGTGCTGACCCCACAGAAGGGCTATTTTGAGCGGGATATGCTTCAGCTTTGGCAGATTACGGCTCGTACTATAAGCCGGGCGATCGTTAAAGCGGGGGTGGACAGCGCGGATATAGCCGGAGTGGGATGCACTGGCCACGGCAAAGGGCTGTATCTCTGGGGCAAGGAGAACGGCCCCATTTATAACGCTGTTGCTTCTACTGACCACCGTGCTATGGAAATAGTGGAACGCTGGAGAAAAGACGGCACCGCCCTTAAAGCCAGGGAAAAGACTCTGCAAAACGTAATAGAGTGCCAGCCGGCGGCTCTATTAGCCTGGCTTAAGGAAAAGGAACCGGAAGTATATTCAAATATAAAATGGGTATTTGAAGCCAAGGATTATATACGCTTTATGCTGACCAATCAGGCAAACGCCGAAGAAACTGATTATTCCGGCACCAGCCTTATGAATCTTGTTACGCGCTCTTTTGACATTGAGCTTCTCAGGCTTTGGGGGCTGGAGGAAATGATGGACTGCCTGCCCAAGCTGAAGCGCTCTTATGAAAACTGCGGATATATTACTGCTGAAGCCGCTGAAATAACCGGTCTGAAAGAAGGAACCCCCGTATGCGGCGGCATGTTTGATATAGACGCCTGTGCCATAGCCATGGACGTGAGCAGTCCTGAAAAGTTATGTGCAATAACCGGGACATGGAGCATAAACGAATATATTTCGGAAAAACCCGTGCCTGCTGACGGCAGCACGCTGAATTCCCTTTTTTGTATTCCGGGCTATTATTTAATAGAGGAGAGCAGCCCTACTTCCGCGGGCAATCTGGAATGGGTGATAGATAATTTCTTTAAAGAGGAGCGGGACGCTGCGAGCGTATGCGGCGAGCCTGTGTATGATTATATAAACCAGGCGGTAAAGAGCGCTCCTGTTTCGGATATCATATTTCTGCCCTTTTTATATGGTACAAATTATCCCGGCTGCAACGGCGCATGCTTTGCAGGCATAACTGGGGACAGTTCAAGAGCGGATATTGTAAGGGCGGTTTATGAAGGAGTGGCTTTTTCCCATCTGAGCCATATCGAAAAGCTTTTAGACAGAAGGGAACGGCCTGAGGCGGTGCGTATTGCCGGCGGGGTGGTAAATTCGGAAGTGTGGCTCCAGATATTTGCCGATATAATCGGTATTCCGCTGGAAGTTGTAAATACAAAGGAGCTGGGGGCGTTGGGCTGCGCAATGGCGGCGGCGGTATGCGCCGGGCAATATAAAGATTATGCTGATGCGGCCGGGCATATGGTAAAAGTTAAAGCCGTCATACAGCCGGAATTGCAAATGCATAAAATATATATGGAAAAATACAGGCGTTATAAAGCGCTGGCGAATTTTTACAGCCAGATAAAATAGCGCGGAAAGGATGTATAGTTATGCTTGAACAGCTAAAGCAAAAGGTATATGAAGCTAATATGCTGCTGCCCCATTACGGGCTGGTGACTTTTACCTGGGGAAACGCTTCGGCTATAGACAGGGAGCGCGGTTTGGTGGTTATTAAGCCTTCGGGAGTGGATTACGAGAGCATGGGCCCTGACGATATGGTGGTAATGCGCCTGGACGGGACTAAAGCCGAGGGGAATCTGCGCCCCTCTTCGGATACGCCCACCCATCTTGAATTATACAGAAATTTTGGGGACATAGGCGGGATAGTGCATACCCATTCGCGCTGGGCGGCCATATGGGCCCAGGCGGGAATGGATATACCCGCTTACGGCACTACTCACGGCGATTATTTTTACGGCGCGGTTCCGTGTACCCGGAAGATGACCAATGACGAAATACGCGGGGAGTATGAGCTGAATACGGGTAAGGTAATTGTGGAAACCTTTGAAGGAATGAATCCTTCTAATATGCCCGGAGTGCTGGTAAACAGCCACGGCCCGTTCACATGGGGTAAGGATGCCGAAGAAGCCGTGCATAATGCGGTGGTATTGGAGGAAATAGCCATGATGGCTTATTATACTAGGAGCCTGGGCAAGCTTGAACCTATGCAGCAGGAGCTGCTGGACAGGCATTTTCTGCGCAAGCACGGCAAAAACGCCTATTACGGGCAGGGCAAATAGGCGTTTTAGCGGTTATTATTAGATTGCAGATCTTCATATTTTCATATTTGTGCTGACTACTCTTAGAGAGTAAGGAGCATTTAGGGGCCAGACTGAAAAAGGGGGCCAGGGGGGCGGCGTTTAGGCAGAGCTTCGCTCTGCCCCTGCCGGGCCGGAGGCCCGTCAGGCGGCCGGGGTACCCGGCCGTAAACGCCGCCCCCCCTTGGCCCCTTTTCAGTATGGCCCTGAGTGTCAGATATATCTCTTTATGGCCGCATGCGATTGGGTAAATAGAGGTATGTTTTATTTGCACATGCTATATTTAAATATTTTATTTATTATCATGTCTGCGGCGGAGCGGATGTATTAAATCCAGATGCAGTTCGTAAAATCTGCACAGATGCCCCCAGGTTTCCTTGTTCAGTTCCCCGCATGCTTCGGTATTGCTCCGGGCCTGAAGCCTTTTGAGAGCCTCTATTGTTTTATCATCCATTTTGCCTGTTATGTCTACATCAGATAAATTGCGGTAAAGCCCCGCAAGATTTTTGAGCATAATCTGGGCTGCGTAAACCGCATCGCCGCTGTCCCCTGCCGAAAATGTGCTCAGACGGGGGAAAAAGTAAGAGGGTGCGGCCTTGG
>OMGY01001590.1_pt1 | contig 19683 bp, 18 predicted proteins | sample 1674461 | NCBI WGS metagenome assembly OMGY01 (sample SAMN05578579, study PRJEB25193) | human gut metagenome | biome: Human Microbiome; feature: human-associated habitat; material: feces | host: Homo sapiens | place: USA:Birmingham
CGTACTGAACGTACACCCATTGACGATGACGCAGAAAATGCCGAAATCAGACCGCTGGAGGCGTGTATCCCCTTGCCAATTTAGGGTATGTAAACGGCAATAATAAAAATGAGCCGGATTCCGAGGAATAACCTTTTATGCCATAAAAACCCTGTTGAATCATAGCCGCCAACAAATTATTGGTCCGCTCAGGCCGCAAAAGCTCTGTATTTACCGATACTTTAAAGGAAAACAGCGTGTTAGCTATTCTATTCCCCGCATCCAAACGGCAATGCGGTTTAGCCGCAGCGCCGCAAACTGTTAATAAGCCTGAAATCTAATTTTTTTGCGGCGTTTAGCCGCATTTTGTTTCCGCCGGTCGGTGCTGCACGAAAACTCTTTATAAGCGAAAAACCGCTTAAAAGCGGTTTCCCATAGCACTAGAATTGTATTGATGGGAAGAGTGCAGCCTTGAAATCTTTGATTTCCGGGCGAAACCCATTCCCGCCTAAAAGCATATCGGCTTTTTTGATACGCTCCGGCGATGCGGTTCAGCCGCATCGCCGTTTACTCTGCTTTTAAATTATAATATCTGTTCCATTCCGATTTTCTGAATTTTCATTCCGATCTTTTTGTAAAACTCCATTGCGCCCGTATTTTCGGCCCAAACATTCAAAGTGACGTTATAGCAGCCGCATTTTTTTGCATAATCCAGCACAAATTCATAAAGCGCGCTTCCTATATGCATGCCGCGTGAATTTTCCTCAACGCATAAGTCGTCAATATAAAGGGTTTTAATGTCAGTCATATTATTATCGTTGATAAATTGTTTGTGTATGCAAAAAGCATAGCCCAGAATGTCGCCCTCTTGCTCTGCTACAAAAACAGGCGTTTTATCATCCGATATAATTTGGGCCAGCTCATGATCGTCATATTTTTTTGAACCCGCCTTAAAGAGGTCGGGACGGGCGTCGCTGTGTATTTTATGCACCTGATATAAAAGCTTATTAATAACAGGAATATCTTCTATTAAGGCGCGGCGTATAGTTAATTTATTCATTATATTGACCCTCTCAATACCTTGGCTGACTATCAATTAAATAATATGAGTTTAATAAGCGGATTCATTTATTAGACGGACATGATATCTCCACCATTTTTTCAATCATATGATGAAGAAGGTCTGCCTGCTCTGTGTCCGCAGCCCTATAATATACTTCCTTCCCCTCCCTGCGGCTTATTATCAGTCCGCTGGCCTTAAGCTGCTTTAAATGATGGGAAACGGCCGGGCTGCTCATACCCACCATTGAAGAAAGATTTATGACGCATTCCTCGCAATGGCAAAGCAGCCAGAAAATACGGATGCGGCTCCCGTCGCATAACTGCTTAAAAATATCAGATACAATCTGAAAATCTTCCAGCTTGGGCATATGGTCAAATTCTTTTTCCATATGCTGGCCGTGGTCATGTGGCAGTTGGGGCATAATGCATTCCTCCTCGTAAAATTGCGTATATAAGGAATAATTTTATTTTAACACAATAAGCGTTAAAAGGGTATATTTTATTTTTGCAGAGGCAAACTTTTTATGATTGCTTATCAATACCATTATACTGGGAATAATGCGCCCCGTCCTGTAAATTGACCTGGCTCCCGCACGATACTCGGCCGGCGCGGAGCTTCCGGCACACTTTTTTCCCTGCCTTAAAAACAGGCGTATTTCCGAAGGCTGATAGCGCAGCTTATTGGTATTCCGGCAAGGCGCTTGAACTGATAGTTATGTACCGCGCATAACCAGATCGCAAGTAATTCAATAGGAGCGCAAATGCGTTTATTTTGGATTGTTCATCCATTGCATGCTGACGCTGAAGTTAGTTTTTCAGCTGTGTTATAAACCAAATATATTTTTGAATTTTTAAAAAAAACAGTTGACAATTACGGCGTAAATGTATAATATATAAGTAAATAATTAAACAATTATTTAATTATTAAATTGAGGGGAGGAGCTATAATGAAGAAAACCTATAAAATTGACGTTGACTGCGCTAACTGCGCCAATAAAATGGAGGAAGCAGCGCGGCGTACCGCAGGAGTAAAGGACGCCACGGTGAATTTTATGACTCTGAAAATGAATGTTGAGTTTGAAGAGGGACATGACATAAAAACGGTTATGCATGAGGTTTTAAAGAACTGCAAGCGGGTAGAGGACGACTGCGAAATTTATATTTAGTAAAGTCAGCGTTAGTGTGCAAGGGATGGCGCGGTTCTTAAGAGCGTCCTGTACTGCTTCTGTTTTATATATGCCAGGATGCAGGTCATCCAGGCGCCTTGCAAGGACATAATATCAGCATATTTTTAACTCCGCGCCCCTTAGCCCTCGGAAATTTACCTGTTTTTAATGCAGATAAGAAAGGCGCGGCTCTGCGCCGGCTTTGAATAATATAGAAAACAGGCAGGTTCCCTATAAACTGAGGCGCGTTAACCCTTGTACACTATAACGCCGGGAAACAGAGACAATTATTATGCCGGGGAGACGGAATTATGAATAAAAAACAGAAAAAAATGCTGCTGCGCATAATTATTGCCGCGGTTCTGCTGATTGCGCTTCAATTTATTCCAATAACAGGCGGATGGAGGCTTGCTGCCTATTTATTGCCCTATTTGATAATAGGATATGATATTTTAATAAAGGCGGCCAAGGGCATAAAAAACGGGCAGGTTTTTGATGAAAATTTTTTGATGGCCATAGCAACCGTCGGCGCTATAGCGCTTGCTCTATATGATAAAAGCGGGGACTATACAGAGGCTATTGCCGTTATGCTTTTTTACCAGATAGGAGAATTGTTCCAGAGCTATGCTGTGGGCAAAAGCCGCAGGAATATAAGCGAATTGATGGACATCCGCCCCGACTATGCCAATATTGAAAAGGACGGGATTTTAGAAAAGGTAGACCCGGACGAGGTTCCCATAGGAGGGGTCATAGTTGTACAGCCCGGAGAAAAGGTACCCATTGACGGAATTATCATTGAGGGAACCTCCAGCCTGAATACAAGCGCGCTCACCGGGGAGAGCCTCCCCAGGGACGCTGCGGTTGGCGACGAGATAATCAGCGGCTGCATAAATATGACGGGCGTATTGAAAATTAAAACTACCAAGGAATTTGGCGAGTCTACCGTTTCAAAGATTTTGGATCTTGTGGAAAATGCAAGCTCTCGAAAGTCCAAATCTGAAGATTTTATTTCTAAGTTTGCCAGGATTTATACTCCGGCCGTCTGCATCTGCGCTCTTGCCCTGGCGGTTCTGCCTCCTTTAGTACGCATTTTGGCAATGGGGCTGGAGGCGCAGTGGAGCGTTTGGATATACCGCGCGCTTACCTTTTTGGTTATAAGCTGTCCCTGCGCGCTGGTTATAAGCATACCTCTCAGCTTTTTTGCAGGTATAGGAGGCGCCAGCAAGGCGGGTATACTTATAAAAGGTTCCAATTATCTTGAAACGCTTTCCAAGAGCAAAATTGTGATGTTTGATAAAACGGGAACCCTTACTCAGGGCGTTTTTGAAGTAAACGGAATACATCACAGCGAAATGGTCAACTCTAAGCTTTTGGAATACGCCGCGCTGGCCGAAAGCTCCTCCTCCCATCCCATCAGCAAGAGCCTTAAGCGGGCTTACGGCCAAAAAATTGACCGCTCCAGAGTTAACGATATACGGGAAATAAGCGGCGAAGGAGTTATTGCCAGAGTGGACGGAATAGAAGTGGCGGCGGGCAATACTAAGCTTATGGATAGGCTGAATATCCCTTATATTAACTGCCATTCGGTGGGCACTATCATTCATATGGCGGTAGACGGCGAATATGCGGGGCACATAGTTATTTCGGATATCGTTAAGCCCCATTCAAAGGAAGCTGTTGCAGCACTGCGGGCGGCGGGCGTTGAAAAAACCGTTATGCTTACGGGGGACGCGCGGGCAGTAGCCGAGCAGGTAGCTGCGGAACTGGGTATAGACGAAGTATACAGCGAATTGCTTCCCGCAGGCAAGGTGGAAAAAGTGGAAGAGGTTATGCAGCATAAGCCGGAGAAAGCTAAACTGGCTTTTGTAGGGGACGGAATCAACGACGCGCCTGTGCTGAGCCGGGCGGATATCGGCATAGCAATGGGAGCTATGGGTTCAGACGCGGCCATTGAGGCGGCGGATGTGGTGCTTATGGATGACGAGCCTATGAAAATATCCAAAGCTATCAGGATATCCCGGAAGTGCCTTAGAATAGTTTATGAAAATATTATTTTTGCAATAGGAATAAAATTTATATGTCTGATATTGGGCGCCTTGGGTATAGCTAATATGTGGCTGGCTATTTTTGCCGATGTGGGCGTAATGATTATTGCCGTACTCAATGCAGTTAGGGCTTTGTTTGTAAAAAAGCTGTAGAAAGAGTTATTATGAGTAAAAGTTAAGAGCGGAATACTCGGGAGTATCCCAAAGTTTGTGTAAACCTTCAAACTGATGTAAGATAGACTTACCAGTTTGGAGGTTTATTTTATGGCAAGGAAAAAGGATACCCCACAAAAAGCAGCCCCTCGAGAAATGATGGGCAACTATCTGAAGGAAAATAATGTAACAGTCAAGGATGGGTCTGATGTCGACTCCATCATGCGGGATATGATATCCATCATCCTGGAAGGTGCTCTGGATCAGGAGCTGGATGAAGAATTAGGCTATTCCAAGTACGATTACCACAATAAGGAGACTGATAATTCCAGAAATGGGCACTCCCAGAAAACCCTACATACCAGTTATGGAGATATGGAAATTGATGTCCCCAGAGACAGAAAGGGCGAGTTTGAACCGCAGATTGTCAAAAAATATCAGAATACAGTCACTCAGGATATGGAGGAAAAGATCATTTCCATGTATGCCAAAGGAATGACCACGAATGATATCGAAAGCCATATGCGTGAACTGTACGACATCGAGATTTCTGACAGTACTATTAGCAGGATTACGGATAAGATCCTTCCTATCGTGAAAGAATGGCAGGAAAGACCTCTGGAAGAGATCTACGCAGTCGTTTTCATGGACGCCATCCACTATCATGTGCGTAATGAAGGCCGGATTGTAAAGCGTGCAGTCTATATCGCCATCGGGATCGATATGGATGGGCACAAAGACGTTCTCGGTATGTATGTTGGTCAAAACGAAAGTGCGAAATTCTGGCTCTCCATTCTCAACGGCCTGAAGAACCGCGGTGTGGCAGATATCCTGATCGCATGCGTCGATGGTCTGACAGGATTCCCTCAGGCAATTGAAGCCGTTTTCCCCCAGACAGAGATCCAGCAGTGCATCATCCATCAGATTCGGAATACCACAAAGTATGTATCCTATAAAGAGATCAAGCCGCTTATGGCCGATCTGAAACGGGTCTATGCAGCTGCGACAGAAGAGATCGCGCTGGCCGAACTGGACAGCTTTGATGAAAAATGGAGCGGGAAATATCCTAAAATCGCGAAATCCTTGGATGGATAACTGGGCGAATCTTTCGACCTATTTTAAATATCCGGAAGCAGTCCGCCGTCTGATCTATACAACGAATGCCATTGAGGGATTTAACCGGCAGCTGCGGAAGGTCACAAAATCCAGGACGGTGTTCCCTTCGGATGACAGTCTCCTGAAAATGCTGTATCTGGCGATGATGGATATCACGAAGAAATGGACGGGTCACCGCCAGGATTGGGGACAGATTCATTCGCAGCTAGAGATATTCTTTGAAGAAAGATTATTCGGATTATAAGCGGTATCCGGCGGGGCAGGGCTGGCTAGCCCAGCCCTGCTTGACATGTCCGGGAACTGCATTATAATACAAGCAAGGGCAGAACCTCAAAAAATCGGCTCTGCCCCAAATAACTAATGACATATCTTATATCAGTTTTTTGAATTTACACAAAACGTGAAACGGTCTCGAATACTCTGGCTGCAAGCCTTTCAAATGCCTTAATTTAAAGGGGAGGCTTAAAAATCAGCTCAGACGCGGCGCTTTAAAATTGAATAAACATCCACCGGCTAAGCCGGTGGTTTTTCATATGCGGGCATAGCCCTATATTCTTCGCCGCGCGTAGAACGCGTAATACGGTCTGCCAGCTGCGGGGGTTTGTTACTTGCCGCCCGTGAACGGGCCAACTTGACTCATCGTGAGTTGTTCGCCCATTTCATCCTGTTTCAATTTGTATGCGATAAACTGTTTATGTAGTTCAAACTCATTTGAATGAACTCCTTGTGCTTCTTTTGATGCAGTTGGCAGACCGCATCTTTATCCTACCACAAGGTGTTTTTTTGCCCTCTTTTCTATTCAACTATCTAATGCCTACCGGACCTCACGTCTAATGTGTGGCTTTGGGAAACAAAAAAACGGAGACCATTTCTTTACGAAAGGTCTCCGTTACAGCCTATTTACCAAACAGGCCTTTTTTCTTTTCATGCGGCTGAACGCCCCGGACGCTCTCATCAAATTCGCGCAGCAGCTCCTTCTGCTTGGCATTAAGCTTTCTGGGCACCTCCACTCCCACGGTTACATAAAGGTCGCCTTTATCCAGGCCATGCAGTTTTTTTATGCCCTTCTGCTTAATGCGGAAAATAGTGCCCGGCTGGGTACCCTCAGGGATTTTATATTTTATATTTTCCTCAAGAGTAGGCACCTCTACCTCATCCCCCAGCGCGGCCTGCGCATAGCTGATGCCTATATCCATATAAAGGTCGCTGCCCCGGCGGGTGAAAAGCTTGTGCGGGCGAACGGTTATATAAACATATAAATCCCCGTTTGGCCCGCCTTTTTTGCCGTGTCCGCCCTCTCCGCGAAGGGTTATCGCCTGGCCCGTATCTATACCGGCGGGTATGCTCACATTTAATTTCCTGTTTCTGCGTACCCGGCCGCGCCCTGAACATTTGCTGCACGGAGTCTTGATAATTTTACCTGTACCCCGGCAATGGGAACAGGCTGAAACCGAAGCAAAGCTGCCAAAAACCGTGTTCTGCGTGGTTCGCACCTGCCCCGTGCCCTTACACACCGGACAAGTTTCAACCTCCGTCCCCGGCTGGGCACCGCTGCCGTGGCATGCATCGCACTCCTCTTCCCTCACTATGCTTATTTCTTTTTTAACGCCGAAGGCCGCCTCTTCAAAGGTTATATTCAAATCGTAGCGAAGGTCGTCGCCTCTCTCCGGCCCATTCTGACGGCGCGAAGAGCCAAAGCCGCCTCCGAAAAAGGTATTAAAAATATCCTCAAAGCCTGAACCGGAAAAGCCGCCTTCATAGGCCCCGCCGGCGCCGCCGAAGCCCTGCGGCCCCGCATGGCCGAACTGGTCGTACTGCGCCCGCTTCTGACTGTCCGAAAGGGTCTCGTACGCCTCGTTCACCTCTTTAAATTTTGCCTCGGCCTGCGCATCGTCAGGATGCAGATCGGGATGGTACTGCTTGGCCAATTTACGGTAAGCCGATTTTATCTCATCCTCGCTGGCATCCTTTTTAACGCCCAGAACCTCATAATAATCTCTTTTCTCCGCCATTTAAAATCCCCCGGAACAGCCTTAAGGGGGCAGATTAATATCCGCCCCCGTCCGGCTTTATCAATATGCCTGATTATTTATTCTCCTTGTCGTCGTCCACTACCTCATAATCGGCGTCATATACCTTCTGGTCATTCTGAGCGCCGCCGGCCTCGCCGCCCTGAGGACCGGCACCGGCTCCCTGAGCACCCTGCGCATTGGCCTGCTGCTGATACACCTTGCCGAAGGCTTCGTAAGAAACATTGGCCAGCTTTTCAGCCGCGGCCTTTATAGCGTCGATATCCGTTCCCTCCAGCGCCTTTTTAACCGCCTGGATTTCCGCTTCTATCTTGCTCTTATCATCGGCCGAAACCTTATCCCCCAGCTCTTTAAGGGTACGCTCGGTCTGGAATACCATGTTGTCCGCCTTATTGCGTTCCTCAACCGCTTCTTTGTTCTTCTTGTCTTCAGCAGCGTACTGCTCCGCTTCTTTAACCGCCTTGTCTATTTCTTCATCCGAAAGGTTGGTGCTTGCGGTAATGGTAATCTTCTGCTCCTTGCCGGTGCCCAGATCCTTAGCCGAAACATGCACAATGCCGTTAGCGTCTATATCAAAGGTAACTTCTATCTGGGGCACTCCTCTGGGAGCGGCCGGGATGCCGTCCAGCATGAAATTGCCCAGCGTCTTATTATTTGCCGCCATCTCGCGCTCGCCCTGGAGCACATGGATATTGACCGATGTCTGCCCGTCGGCAGCTGTGGAGAATATCTGGCTCTTCTTGGTAGGTATTGTGGTGTTCCTGTCGATAAGACGGGTAAATACGCCGCCTAATGTCTCAATGCCCAGCGAAAGAGGGGTAACGTCCAGGAGCAGCACGTCATGTACCTCGCCGCCCAGAACGCCCGCCTGTATGGCTGCGCCTATAGCTACGCACTCATCCGGGTTGATACCCTTATAGGGCTCCTTGCCCGTTTCCTTCTTAACGGCCTCCTGCACAGCGGGTATACGAGTGGAGCCGCCCACCAGGATTACACGGTCTATCTTATCCATCGTAAGATTGGCATCCTTTAAAGCCTTACGCATGGGCTCTATGGTAGCCTCTACTAAGTCCGCCGTAAGAGCGTCAAATTTAGCGCGGGTCAGTGTCATATCCAAATGGACAGGGCCCTGAGAACCTACCGATATATAAGGCAGGTTGATATTGGTGCTCATAACTCCCGAAAGGTCTATCTTAGCCTTTTCAGCCGCTTCCTTCAAACGCTGCATGGCCATCTTGTCATTTGAAAGGTCAATGCCGTTGCTCTTTTTAAATTCGTCTACCATCCATTGCATTATGCGGTTGTCAAAGTCATCGCCGCCCAGCCTGGTATTGCCGTTGGTGGCCAGCACTTCAAATACGCCGTCCCCTATTTCCAGAATGGAAACGTCAAACGTACCGCCGCCCAAGTCGTAAACCAGTATCTTATGGTTGCCTTCCTTATCCAGGCCATAGGCCAAAGAAGCAGCCGTCGGCTCGTTTATTATGCGCAGCACTTCCAGACCGGCTATCTTGCCCGCGTCCTTGGTAGACTGGCGCTGGCTGTCCGAAAAATATGCCGGAACGGTTATAACCGCCTGAGTTACCGGCTCGCCCAGATAGCTCTCGGCGTCCTGTTTAAGCTTCATCAGTATCATGGCCGAAATTTCCTGAGGGGTGTATTCCTTACCCTCCATCTTGGCCTTGTAATTGGTACCCATCTCCCTTTTGATGGATATAACGGTATTGTCCGGATTGGCTACGGCCTGGCGCTTAGCAATAGCGCCCACCATGCGCTGCCCGTCCTTAGACGCTACAACCGAAGGAGTAGTCCTGCTGCCCTCGGCGTTAGGAATAACAACGGGTTCGCCGCCCTCCATTACCGCCACGCAGGAATTAGTGGTTCCTAAATCTATGCCTATTATCTTTCCCATAAATAAAACCTCCTCAAAATCTGGATATTATAATTATTTTTTATTTTTATTTATATCAATTGGCTTCATTCTCAGAAGGCAATCTCAAAGCCGGCATAAAAATGCCCTTAGCCGCATATATTCAAACGGCTCGCCTTATAAACAGCCGCCTTGCCGAAATAATGCCAAAAGCCAGCGTTATTTTGTCACGCGCACCATAGTATGCCGTATGACCTTGTCTCCAAGCTTATAGCCTTTAATTAACACCTCGGCTATCTCGCCGGGCTTTTGCCCCTCAGCGCAATCGCTCTGCATTACGGCGTTGTGAAAGTTGGGGTCAAATGCTTCTCCCTGCGCGCCTATCTCTTCAACACCCAGGCCTTTAAGCATATCATCCAGCTGCTTCCTTATCATCTTCACGCCGTCAAACAGGCTGCCCGAATTTTCCTTCTCACCTTCTATGGCCCTGTCCAAATTGTCTATAACAGGCAGCAGCCCCTTGATAACCTCCAATTTGCCCTCCATAAGAGCGTCGGCATAAACAGAGGCGTTCCTCCTCCGATAATTATCGAAATCCGCCTGAACCCGCTTGGCAAGATTAATATAATATTCCGTCTTATCCTCCTGGGCTTCTTTAGCAGGCTGCTCAGCTGTTTCTTCTGAAGCGCAGTCCTGGTAATTTTCCTTTAGCTCCTGCTGAGCTTCATTATTTTCATTCTTATTCTGCTTATTGTCCTTATCCTTTTTTTCCTTGCTGCTCATATTCAATACCCCCTTATCATTTCTTTTTATCGTCTTTTTCCGTATCTATGCCGTTTACTGAAGAAAGCACTTCGGAAAGAGAAGCGCTCATATATTTCATTACCTGGAGCACGCGCCCGTAATTCATTCTTACCGGGCCTATAACTCCCAGCCTGCCCATAACCCTGCCGCCTAAACGGTAAGTAGCAGTTACTACGCTGCAGTCATGCATGTTAGCGTTATGGTTTTCCGCTCCTATGCGCACCCGTATTTCCATATCGGGCTGCTCTAAAAGAATATCCTTGAGCTGCTCTTTGGAATCAAGCAGCTGAAGCATATTGCGGGCCGCATCCAAATCTGTTGCATATTCAGGATGAGCCAGCAGTTTAGCCGCCCCGCCTATAAGTATTTCCCTGTGTCCAGGATTCAAACGGGAAGTCAAGAAATCTGTTATCTGAGTAAAAATCTCCCGCTGGCCTTGGATTTCATTATAAATATCGTTAATCCGCAGCACGTTCCCTTCGCTGATCTGCCTGCCGGCAAAAATTTTATTCAGCAGATGGGACGCGTCCTCAAGCTGGGCAGGAGTCACATTTGATTCCAATATAACCGGAGTATCCTTTATTATCCCTGCGTCCGTCACAACAACCGCCAGCGCCGCCCTCTCTGAAACGGGCACAAGCTGTATATGCTTTATGGCGACTGACTTAAGCTGCGGGGGCATTATCAGGGACACATAATCGGTAGCGTTGCTGATGGCTTTGGCAGCGCCCTCCAATATTCCCTGAGTTTCATGCATGCGCTCGTCATAATAACCCTTTATAAATTCTGCGTCCTCAGCGCTTAAGGAAGCTATCTCCAAAAGCTGGTCAACATACATGCGGTAAGCTTTATCCGAAGGGATTCTCCCCGCAGAAGTATGAGGCTGCTCCAGATAGCCCAATTCCTCCAGCTCGCTCATCTCATTGCGGATAGTGGCCGAGCTGATGCGCATTCCAAGCTGTTCTGCAATGGTCTTTGAACCGACCGGCATTGCGCTGGAAATATAATCGTCAATGATAGTGCGCAGAATTTTCCGCTTTCTCTCATTGAGTTCCATAAACCTACGCCTCTTTCCACTCGGATTAGCACTCTTTTTGTCCGAGTGCTAATTCTGTGGTAAGAATAGCACTATAGCAGGGTTTTGTCAACCAAAAAAGAGCGCAAAAGTGTTAAAAATTTGTTATTGATTTATGTATTTTTGCCCTTTTGAACGCGATTTATTATAAATGCCGCCCCAAACGCCGCAATTCCGCCAAGCACCCCGGCAACTATGTCCCCCATTGAATCAACGTTGGCACCCTGCATCTGAGTATGTATAAGGCAGTCCATAGCGAACTCGTATACCTCCCAAAGCCCGGCGGCCGAAAACGCCGCCAGCAGGCCTGTAAAAGCCGAAACCTTAAACTGCGCCGAGCGCCCCTTCTGCACCCAGACCTCGCCTATATATTTGCCTATAAAAAAGATTATTACCCCGCTTATAAAATGCACTATCCTGTCATAGCCGGGCCAGATATCATATAAATTGAGTATTGAACCCAGGCCCATTGCCAAAAGAATAAAAACCTGCGCGCAGATATGGAACATAACCGGGCACTTCCAAAGCAGCAGAGTGCAGACCGCTATTGAAGCATAGCCTCCTAAAATGGAGGTAATGGGAGTGCTCACGCCGTCCAGGCCGTCAATAATTATTGCCGCTGTAAGCAGAACCGCCGCAGCAATGTCCGAAATAAGCCTCAGGGTAATTTTGTTCCCCTTCATAGCATTTTTCTCCTTTAAATCTTGAATTGGCAATAAGTTACCATCATATAATCTCTTTGTCAACCCGTCATATACTAAAACACAGCAGCGTAAATTTTATAAGGTCTTAAATACAGCGATCCGCTCTGACATATGGAGGACACAATGCCCAGAAGGAAAATTATTTTTATCATTGCCGCCGCAGCAGTATGCTGCGCAATGGCCGCAGCAGGCTTTTTTACCGCACGCGCAGTATATAAGCCCGAAGTCCAGACTTACACCCAGGGAAAAATAAGAATTGAGGTAGTGGACGGTTTTACCGATACGCCTGTATGCGGCGCAGACGTGGTAATCCCCGAAATTAATCAGAGCTTTACTACCGATGAGAACGGCCTTACTCCTTTAATAAGCGTACCTGTAAAAACAGATTCCCGCTTTGACGATATGCTCCCCCAGGACTGGGGCGGCATCAGCGTACTGGTATACTGCGACGGCTATACAGATTACGCTCTGTTCTATACCCATGTAAGAGAGAGCGAAGAGAGAGACGCCGTTAGGATATACTTATTTGAAGAGGGCTCAACAGGCAGCAGTCAGCCCTTCAGCATAATAGAGGGGCCTGAGCGTCAGTGGGTGCAGAAAATGCTGGACAAATACCGCCCTTAATACCGCCAGCTATGCTGAATAATAAATTTTTTTAACATAAGCGCCGCTTTAAAAGCGGCTTTTTTCATTAATGATTTTATAATGCATGCAATAAAATTACCCTTCTTAACTTTCTGCATAGTTCACTAACGCAGCGGAAAATATTGGTCCCAAGCAGAGACAAGCGCACGCAAAAGCCGTTATCTGCACGCTTTACAGCGCCGCATCATGCCGTGTCCCCTGTCTGCTGCGGAGTAAAATCAAGATGCCGAAAAGGGGAAGTGCAAGGGACAAAATATTAAATATATGCTCAAAAAGGCTACTTTTGTTCATTTACTTAAGGGTAAAATCAATGTAAAATATATATTAAGATTTTATTAAGGTGGTGGACGCATGTCAAAAAAACTATTTACTATTGCTGCGCTGATATGTATAATTAGCATGTCCCTCTTTACTGCCGTTCAAGCAGATGAGGAAACGCAGTATTTCGTCGGCCAGGACAGCAGCATAATCGTGCTGGAGCCCGGCCAGGCGCTTGATGTCTCCTCCTATTTGTTTGAATTTACCGAACAGATGGTAGAGGGAACAGAAGTAACCCTCAGCGCTCAAAGCCCCGAACTGACCATAAACGGCAAGAGCATATTGGCTGAAGAAGAAGGTATATTCAATATGACTGCCCAATATGGGGAGGAAAGCATGGAAATCCATGCAGTATCCGGCGCAGTCGTTTTTGAGGATGATTTTTCTTCAGGCCTCAGCGACCAGTACCGTGTTGTGGAGGGAAGCAACGTCTACGTTGAAGACGGATTCCTATATGTAGGTCCCTCCTGCCGCGTGCTCCTCCCCGAAACGCTGGATATATTGGGCAATTATATAATAGAGGTGGACGCTACCCTTTTAAACCCCACCGACTATGCCCGTTGGGTGTCTGTAATGTACCGCGTTCAAAATGAGGATTATCCTTACTACCAGATGTGCATCCGCAGCACTGCAACCGCTTCAAACGGCGTAGAATTTGCCGAGCGCACTACCCAGAACGCATGGAATGTTATGAACACGGCTTCTTATTCCGAGAGCATCTCTCCTGATAAAATATATAATTTCAGGGTGGAAGCAAACGGTCCTATAGTCAGCCAGTATATAAACCAGACCCTGACTCAGACTGTAAACAACGCAAACGTATGGACAGCGGGCGGCATCGGCCTGCAGGCAAACGGCTCTACTATGAAAGTAGACAGCGTAAAAGTAACCGCCGTACAGGAAGTATATGAAGTTACCTACGGCTATGCGGAAGCCTCTACGCCCTTAAAAAATAATTACTCCTCCTCTGCGCTGGCCGTTAAGCCTGATACGGCCGAGGACATAGAAAGCTATGCCGCCATGGATGAAAGCGAGCGTCCTTCCTCTGTAATGGTAGAAGTGAACAGTGATTTATCCGTGAGCACATTGACCGGCAACGCTATCGGCTCAATAGAACAGCTGCTGGCTGCTCTGGACAACAAGCTAATACCGATATTCCGCACTGACGACACAGATACAGCCGTAGCGCTTGCCCAGAAGCTGGACGACATTAATTTTCCCGATGCTTACATATTGTCTAACTCGGAGGCAATACTAGCGGCCAAAGAGGCAAACTTCAATTTCTACGGCCTGTTGGATATGTCAGGCGACACAGATGAAATAACAGAGGATAAATTGGCCGAGATACGTTCAAGCGTCAATTCCTCCAAATGCAAAACGGTGCTCCTGCCCGAAGCTTATGCTGAAAAAGAATATATTCAATTCCTGCAAAAAGGCACCATAAGCATATGGCTGGACAGCGAGGTAACCGATATAACCGCAGCCTGCCGTTTAATATCCTGCGGGGCAAACGGCTATGCGACCAATAACCCGGATAACCTAACCGCCGCGGCAGAATTGTTCTCTGACGACGCCATGCTGAGAAAAACCCTTATTATAGGGCACCGCGGCATACCCAATATAGCGCCTGAGAACACTCTGGAGGGCGCCGTAAAAGCGTATGAAAACGGCGCGGATATTGTAGAAGTGGATCTCTATGTAACTACCGATAACGAGCTTGTTATTATGCATGACGGCGATATATCCCGCACCACAAACGGAACAGGCAACATAGAATCCTATACTTTGGCGCAGCTTAAGGAATTTTACGCCAACGACCAGTTCCCCAATGATCCGGAATATGCCGAGTGCCGAATCCCCACAATGCGGGAATTCTTTGAGGAATTTAAGGATACCGACATGGGATTCTTTATAGAGATTAAAACCACCAAGGCAAGCTGTCTTACGCTGCTCAAGGAGCTTATAGATGAATACGCGGATTATAATATGGCAAGCCGCTGCACCGTAATAAGCTTTCACATGAGCCAGCTCCAAAACAGCGTCCGTGAAATGCCCGGCGTATCCGCCAGCTTCCTGTGCGGGGGCCTGATAACTGACGACACTGTCTACACATCTCTCTACGGCGTAGCAAACCAGCTCCTGCCTGATAACGTGAGCTTCAGCACCTCGTATTACAACGTAGGCGCCGACTCCATAGAAGCGCTTGCTCTGCGCGGCATTACCACCTGGCCCTGGACTGTCGACGGCACTGCTGATTACTATAATTTCATTAAATCCAATGCCGGTGGAATTACCACCAACATTTGCAGCATAAGCAGAGATTTTGCACATACTCTGAATGTACCTTCACAGAGCATCACCCTCGGCTTAAATCAGACTGCCGCGGCCCAGGGCAGCCTGACTACTTATGCCAGAGAAACTCTGGAGCTGCCCGAAGGCACTGAATTGGTTCTTATTTCAGGCGAAGATGTTATCAGCGTGGACGGGCTCAACATTACCGGACTGAAGGAAGGCACCGCTTCCTATATGATAAAATCATCCTTCACCAACAGAGGCGGCCTCAACTATACCCTGTACTCTCAGCCGGTAACAGTAACTGTAGACGCTTCAGCGCCGGCGCCTACCGAACAGCCTTCTGCCGCGCCCGGCACCCAGCCCGAAGAAACGGCAGATACCAGCGCGGTACCTTACATTGTCGGCGCCTGCGTTCTGGTTGTTATAATTGCGGCTGTAATTATAATTATGACAGTCAATAAGCGTAAAAATAATAACGGCGGCAATGATACTAAGCAAAATTAAAAATAAACAGAAAATCAAGGAGGACTAGGCTCTATGAAAGACCAAAAGAACAATAAATCAGATGCCGGCAGCCGTATCGGCCCGGACAGCACTAATTCATGCGGGGAGAGCAATACCCGTTATGGCTATGCAGCGGCTTCAACTCCTCTCCGAACCGCCTTTTCCTCCTCTATTCTGGCCGTCAGACCCGATACGGCAGAAGAGATTGAAGGTTATGCGGCAATGGATGAAAGCAAGCGTCCTACCGCCGTTATGGTAGAGGCGGGCCGGGACTTGTCTATAAGCGCTTTTTCCGGAAACGCCATGGGATCTATAGAAAATTTCATTGCCCTGCTCGGCAATAAGCTGATTCCCGTGTTTCGCGCACAAAGCGCAGATATTGCCGAGGCGCTTGCTGTAAAGCTAAAGGAAATTAATTTCCCAGACGCTTACATACTCTCCTCCCAGGAGGGAATCCTGAAGGCCAAAGCCGCAAATTATAACTTTTACGGCATATTGGATCTTTCAGGCGACAGCAGTGAAATTACTGACGAAAAACTGGCGCAGATCCGTTCAGAGGTCAATTCCTCCAATGCAAAAAGCGTGCTTCTTCCTGAGGCATATGCAGAAAAGGAATATATACAGGCTCTGCAAAAAAGCGTTGTCAGCGTATGGCTGGACAGCAATTCTCCTAAAATAACCGCCGCCTGCCGCCTGATAGCCTGCGGAGCCAACGGCTATGCAGTAAAAAATCCGGAAGAGCTTACGTCTGCTATAGGATATTTTGCTGATGACGCCATGCTTAGAAAAACCGTAGTAATAGGGCACCGCGGCATACCCGCTCTTGCTCCGGAAAATACTCTGGAAGGAGCCGTAAAGGCTTATGAGAACGGTTCGGACATTGTGGAAGTGGATATCTACGTCACTACCGATAACCAGCTTGTCATACTCCACGACGGCGAATTGGCGCGAACCACAGACGGAACTGACTACATTGAAAAATACTCTTTAGCAGAGCTTAAGCAGCTTCATGCCAATAAGCAATTCCCGGACACACCCGAATACGCAGAATGCCGTATTCCCACTATGCGTGAATTTTTCGAGCAATTCAAGGATACCGGCCTTGGTTTCTTCATAGAAATAAAATCGCAGAAAGAAAACTGTCTGCCTTTGCTTAAAGAGCTTATAGATGAATATGCGGATTACAATATGATAAACCGCTGCACTATAATAAGCTTTTTCATGAATCAGCTGCAAAACAGCCGTAAAACCATGCCCGGCGTATCTGCCAGCCTGCTCTGCGGGGGTCTTATAACTGATGATACCATCTATACCGCCCTCCCTGGGCTTGCAGACCTATTGCTGCCCAATAATACCACCTTCAGCACAAATTACGGCGGCGTGGGCGCACATTCAATAGAGGCGCTTGCTCTGCGCGGCATTACCACCTGGCCCTGGACCTTTGAAGGGATTGACGACTACTGTTATTTCTTTAAAACCAACGCCGGCGGTCTCACCACTAACTACTGCCACCTGAGCCGGGATTTTAAACATACGCTGAACGTACCTGCAAAAAATATTACTATTGACCTGAAACAAACTAAAACAGTTGATGGCAGTGTTGTTACCTATGCCAGAGAGGTGCTTCCTCTGCCCCAGCACTCTGAAATAGTTATAATTGAGGGAAAAGACATATTAAGCGCTGATGGGCTCAATATTACCGGACTGAAAGAGGGCTGTGCCTCCTGCATGGTTAAAGCAAGCTTTACCCCGCATGACGGTTTTAGCTATACCCTGTATTCTCAGCCCATTGCCGTTTGCGTAAAACAGCAGGGCTGAACATCAGTCTGAACCCCAGCGATAAAGCATTGGATATTAATATGCAGGAGCAAACTTTTCAGCACTGATATAATATCAAATAAAAAATAAAATAACAAAATTTCAAAGAGCGGTTTGCAAGGCCGCTCTTTTATTTTTCTGCAAAATTTAAATAAGGATAAATATTAAATGTATATTTTTTGCTTACAGTACGCAAAATAACACAAAACTGCAAAGGAGAGAAAGAATATGGTTATAGACAGAATAGCACTTGTGCTTGTTATAATCGGCGCGCTGAACTGGCTTTGCGTTGGTATTTTCCAATTTGACTTTGTAGCCTGGATTTGTTCCGGCGCTGCTACCACCTGGGCGCGCATTATATATTCCATAGTCGGAATTGCTGGCTTGTGGTGCATATCTCTGCTGTTCCGCAGAAGAGTATCTGAATAATTTTTATTTATATAATACAAACCAAAAAACCGCCCGCAGCCTATAAATTAATAAAATGGCCGGGCGGAGCGCATATGAAATTCAGCTCTTATATACTAAGCGCTGAATTTCATGCGTCCCGGCAAAAAGGGGGCGGCGTTTGGCAGGGCTTAAGCCCTGCCCTGGGCGGCGCCGGCACGGCGGCCGCCCAGGCGGCCGTTTACGGCCGCAAACGCCGCCCCCCTTTGCCGGGACGCTTTTGCGCATTCAATTTTAAAACTATAAGCCGAAGTGCAGCGCCCTGTTATAAGCTGTGCGCGTTTTATATACCCAATCTAAAAATCAAATAAATTAATTCCCGCATCCTCATTGTATTTCCTGTCTACACGGCCGTCTATAAGAGTTATAACCATCTCGCAGGTAGCGCTCACCACCGCTCTGTTAAGGTGTCCGCCGTATACAGCCCCCGTATTATCCCCCGCGCTCATATGAATATGCGTATAAGGCTTACCATTCATAGAGCTGATGGTTCCTGTTAAAGACACTATTTCAAAATCACCTTTAAATTCATTTGCATAAAACTTTTTTTCATTTACGTTAAAAACGCCCGCTGTAAAAGAATTTACTGCTCCCAGCGCACTGATATGCGCCAATAAGATATTCTCCCTCAGCGCTATTGCCTCTATCTGCTCCAGAATTTCTTCTCCTTTATCAATTCTGGCAATTATTTTATCGCCAAATCTCCTGTACTCCATTTTCTTCTCTCCTTTGTAAAATCCAGCAGCCCTTATTATGCCCGAAGCTGTTAAAATCCTTCCGTTCCTAATATAAGGCAGCAGAGCCAGCCTGCATTTGTTACATACACGCCTAAAACGACGGCATATGCCTACAGTACGGGCCGGTTAACATAGTAAATTAATGTATTAATTTTATCACATACCAGCTGCCTGCGCAATAATAACAAAAGCCATTATAAAAAACTTTACGGTTCTCCCTCTAAATATTTAAATTGCTTTAATTACGCCGCACGCTATTTTCGTACCCGAATTTCCCGAAGGCTGTGTGGTAAAATCATCAGGACGGTCATGGATAATTATAACTTTTCCTATAATATCCTTCACTGCAAACCTATTAGTTAAAAATATACTCAAAGCAAAGCCGTTATTTCCAAAAAGAGGCGGCAGGTCTCCCGCATGGTACGGATGCGCACAGCCGCCCGGATTATAATGGGACAACGCAGAAGAGAACCAGTCATTTTTATCTCCGCTGCACGCCTCTCCCTCATGAATATGGAATCCAAACACTCTGCCGGTGCAGTTTTTCTGCTCCGTATCAACAGGCAGCCCCATTATTTCCGCATAAACAATTACGCCCGCAGCAGTCTGGTAAAAACGCACTCTTCCCGCTATATTAGGATAATCCCTGCTGCCCGCAATTACGGCCGATGCCTGAGCTTTTCCCTGTAGAACCGCGTAAATGGGATCAGTTCTATTAACTGTTTTATTATACATAGCATACTCCTTGCATAAATAATATCTTAAGATATCCTATGCAAATAATAAATACTATGTTAATTATATAACAAAAAACAACAGAGTTATTTCAGCAGTCATTAGCCTCAATTAAAAGGAACTACACGGCCTGATTGCATAAAATATGCATTCTGCTGCGCTGCTTTGATTCCATGCAGG
>OMGY01001595.1_pt1 | contig 19641 bp, 21 predicted proteins | sample 1674461 | NCBI WGS metagenome assembly OMGY01 (sample SAMN05578579, study PRJEB25193) | human gut metagenome | biome: Human Microbiome; feature: human-associated habitat; material: feces | host: Homo sapiens | place: USA:Birmingham
AGCCCCAGCAGCAACACCGCCAAAACAATCATCAATGCCTTTTTCTTTTTCATTTTTCTCTCTCCTTTTTTATTTTTTGGTTTATTTTAAGCGACGTACAGTCGCTTGGCTGAATATTTTTCAATATTTTATCTTTCGTGAAACAGAATAAAGAAAAAACGCAGGCGAAAGCCTGCGCAATCAAGAGGAAATAAAAATAAAATATTTATTATTGAACATTTGCAAATCCCCCGAAGTTTTAAAAGTTTTATTTATTTTATCAACAATCAAACGGATTGTCAATTTTTCAAACACTCGAATTTTATTTTTATTCCTTTTTACCGCTTCATATCGACCATTTTTTTCATAATATTGCAAAATTCATGTCGATGTGACGGTAGTTGTCAAAAAACGCAAAAATATTTTAATATCCTCTAACCTTGCCGCCGCAGCAAAAACAAACCAAAATTTTTCGTTTCTTGTTGCCAAAAGGCTTTGACTATTTCCGATTTTTGTGTTATCATAATCAAGCCGACTTCGTTCGGCAGCACAATTGGAGAAGTACCCAAGTGGCTCAAGGGGCTCCCCTGCTAAGGGAGTAGATCGCAAATAAACGTGATGCATGGGTTCAAATCCCATCTTCTCCGCCAGCAAGAACCTAAATCGAACATCTCGGTTTAGGTTCTTTTCTTATGTCTTTATCAATTCTATTCTATCAAATATAAAGCTGTTAAAATGCCCTTACGCGCTCACAATCTCGTTGTATGGATTTCTCATCAAGGCGGACGGTTTATGCCGCGAAAGCCGCTTGACGCGAGAAAGGAGCGTGTTAGGCTGTTGTTGCCAAAGGCAAACCAAAACCCGACAGATTATCAATCGGTCGGGTTGCGTGTTTCGCCCTTATTTGCCTATACACACGCTCCTGCGCGGCTCACGTCAAGCGGAACGTGGAATAAATAGTCCGCCGTTATTGTCTTAGATTTTCATTATCAGATGAAAGTCTATCATTCTCGGCTGTTTCATATTCTGTATATATATCGGGTACTTTACATTGTTGTCGTAAAAAGAAAAACCCTGACTTTTGTCAAGGTTCAATGTCTTTGGAGTATTGTAGATAATTATCATTTTATCGTCAAACAGTTGTATCTCTTTTATCAGTAGGTTTATCAGCATTTGCGGCGATTGCTCCAAACCGTGTCGGTAAAAATCCGAAATCTCTTGTTTGCTCAATTTGAAAGCGGATTGTGCTTTTTCTATGCGAATTTGCTTTTCGAGTTCGTCTTGCAAAGTTTCAAGTTCTCTCAAACGTTTCATTGCCGTATTGCTCGTACCGCCGTTTTCAATAGCCGACATAATGTTTTGTATGGCGTTTTCCGTTTGGCGTTGTTCTTTTACAAGCCGTTGCAAATTGCTATTCGCTTTTATATAATTATCCTGCAACGCAAGCAAATTTGTCACGATATAATCTTTATTGCTTTCCAACTGCTCTATTACGTTATCTAAAACGTACTTTTCAAGCACTTCTTTTCTCGCTTGGGACTTTGTACAACCGTTGCCGTTCTTACGACCCAAACATTTGTAATAGCGTTTCTTTTCGCCATTTTTGGCTGTTCCGCACTCTGCGCTTACGGGACTTCCGCAATAGCCGCATACCATTTTATGGCGCAACAAATAAACGACTTCGGTACTGCGTTTTCCGTAATGATTGCTATCTATCTTTTTGCGGACTATATCGAAAATATTTTGCGGTACGATTTGCGGATATATGTTTGTAAAGACTTCGTCATTGTGCCTATATATCCCCGAATACTTTTCGCATTTTAGTATATTGTAAACGGTATTTCGGGCAAACGGTTTATTGCGATTTAATATGCCTTTTGCGGTAAGCGATTTAATAATATCTTTGACATAAACACCCATAGCGTACTGCTCGAATATATATCTTACCGTTTCAGCTTTATCTTCGTCTATAAGTACTTTTTTGTTTTCCACTCTGTAACCGTAGACAAGAAAACCGCCCGTAAAGTTGCCTTTCTGTCGTGTTTCATTCATACCGCGTCGTACCTTTTGCGATAATTCCGCGCTATAATATTCCGCATAACCTTCGAGCATACTTTCAAGAATAATTGCTTCGGGGCTATCGGGAATATATTCCATTGCGGAAATGACTTTAACGCCGTTGTCTTTGAGCGTTTTCTTATGTATTGCAGTTTCGTACTTATTACGGCTGAAACGGTCAAATTTGTAGACAAGCACATAATCGAATGATTTTCTTGCGCTGTCTTTAATCATACGCTGAAAGTCCGGGCGATTGTCATTAGTTCCCGTCATTGCTCGGTCAACGTAGGTATCCAAAACTACGATGTCGTTGTTCTTGGCGTACTCGTTGCATACGCGCAACTGTCCGTCAATACTTTGCTCGGTTTGACTGTCGCTCGAATAGCGGCAATAGATGACTGCTGTTTTCATAGGGGTTAATCTCCTTTGATTGAATATATTTTGTCTTTCGACAAGGGGCGAACCAAACGGCTTTGGCTGTTAAAATGCTTTTTCAATGGCGGTCATTCTCACACCGTCAAGGGTTGCCGTAAGGCAATGCACTTTACCCTTGACGGGGCAGACAAAGGCGTTTACGCTCCGCACGTCGAATGACAAAATATCTCAATTCGTTTTCGGCATTTGCGCGATTACTTCGGGTGATACTTTGCCCATAACTACGCCGTTATCGTCTATGCAAGTGAAATCGTCGAACAAGAGTAGTTTTTTATCGTCAACACCGTAACCGCAAGCAATGTCGTTGCTTAAAATACTGCTTTTGAAATATGTCGGCAAATCGCCGCCGTAAACGATTCGTTCACCGCTTTTCTCTATGTATTTAAGCAAGTATTTGATGGAGTGCGCTAAATCTCTGTTACATATCTTTTTGAAATCGTTACGCCCAAACCGTTCTAAAAAGTGCGTATTTTGAAAGGTCGTTTGCTTTCTGTGCTTTTTTGTGCTGTAATCTGTTATTTCGGTCAGCGTTCCTATCATACCGTTTTCGGGGATATAGAAAATACCGTGAAAATGCAATCTGTCCGTTTCGTTGCCGCGTTCCCATACGCCTATATATTTCCAACCTTTACGCTGTACGGCGTGTTTTAATGTATTGCTCAAATTCTTCTCAAAACTTTCGGGCGTATGCTTTTTACTGTCGAAAGTAAAAGTTACGAAATAGTCCCATCTGCCTTGCGTATAGACTTTTCGCCATAACCGAATACGGCGTTTTATGGCGTTCGTTTTTTTGCGCTCTAAATTCTGTTCTACAAACGCACGGCGTTCTGTCTTGTCTGAAATCTCGGTTTGTATTTGTTCGGCAATATATTTTTTCCGTTCGCGCTTTGATAAACTTTGACTTTCTTTATACGCCGTTTCAAACTTGGCTTTTAATTCCGTCTGCTTAGGCGTAGGTGTGGCTTTGTTTTGTTTTTTAATGCCTTTGCCGTGCGGATAGTTTTCTTTCGGTATGCCGATATAATGACTGCCGTCGCAATAGACTTTGACGTCTGCGTAATTCTTATTTTTGTTTTCCATTGCCTTACGCTCCTCTCGATTGTTTATATAAATTCAAAATGCTCGAAAAAAGAGTTTCAAAAAATGCGCGTTGCTCGCTATCGTTCAACGCCCGAATATTCGGTAGCCCTATACTTTCTACTTTCAATTCCGTTCTTAACATTTTTGGTTGCTCCTTTTACTTGCTATGGCGTTAGTCTAAATCTTAAACTCGCAAGTTTTTTTCGACTTTGAAAAAGATTTTACGAAAAATTTTTCGCACTCGATTACCCTTTGCATTGTATACCACGGCATAAAAATTTGCGGTGGAACTATCGGGGACAAAAGGAAAGTAAAAAGCCGACTTTTGAATGACAAAAAAGAAACGCAAACGGCAATAAAAAGCAAGAATTGCGGCAACGTAAAAAATCGGGGTTTCACGACAAGCTCTGCGCGTGAACCCCGATTTTAGTTGCCGCTCTTGCTTTTGGCGGCGTCGGCTTTTTATTTTTTTGTTTCTGTTCTTTTTGCTTTGTGGCGGGTGCTTGACGGCGAGCGCAGCGAGCCGCTCGTTATATCAAGCACCCGCCATAGTGCCAAACGGTATTTTTGCATTTCAATACACTTGTTATCGAGTTAATAATATGATATAATGTTAAAAAGTACAAGGGGTTTTTTATGGAAAATCTTTTTAAGTATGCGACAAAAGAACTTTCGCAAGACGCATTTCTTTGTTGGTTGTTTGCAAATTATGAATGTGAACAAGAAGAAGTAAGAGACTTTTCTCGGTATATGCTTTCTTGGTTTATTACGGATAACTTATCGTTAGAAAATGGTAAGCAAATTACGGGGGTAAAAATAAAGAAACAATCAAAAAATATAGATGTGATGATTGAATGTAAATATTTTGATATTCCGCACATTATTATCATTGAAGATAAAACAAGTTCTATGACTCATAGCGAACAGCTAAATAGATATCAAGAGATAGTGAATAATAGATATAATAATACATATAAAAAGTGTTTTATTTTTTTCAAAACCGATATGATAGGTAAAGAAGAAAATACAAACTTAAAGACATATAATGGATGGAAAATTAAACAGGCGCAAGATATTTATGAAGTTTTTCATTCGTTTATAGAAAGTAAATGTTTATCTGATTTTAGCAATGAAATATTGCATTATTATTACGAGAATTTAATTAATATTTTTAATGACATAAAACATCGTTCTCAAAAGGTTTCTGAATGGAATTTACGGTCATGGCATTCATTTTTTGAAGATTATGTTCCAGTTTGTGGATTATTGCCCAACACAGAAATTCGCTTGTATCAAAAACAATATTTTTATTATAAATTTATCATCGATAAACATGAAGATGATTTACCTTGTATCGAAGTTAGAAGTCGAGACTATCAAAGTGATACATTAAAGTTTAGAGTTGTTTTATATAATGTCGATGCAACAAAAAAAACGGAAGAAAATATTTCAAAATGGAAAAATATTTTAGCGTTAAATGATATTAAAGTATGTAATAGAACAAATTTAGTGAAAAATCAGCAAATAGGAATATTTGAGCGAAAATTAGAGAATGACAATGAAACAGCATTGAAAAATGTTTTTGATGAAGTCGGCCAACTGTTGATACGACTTTATGCGTAATGTTGGAATGCATTATATCTTTTAGAATGCGGAATTAAACAGGTTGATTGCGTTGCATTTTCGGCGGTAACAAAAAATATAATTTTTTGGAGATAATTATGGAAAAATATGTATGTGAAGTCTTGGTGCGTAAAGATAAAAATGGAAAAATAGTTTCTTTGGGTGGAACATTATCTTCAGAGCCAATAATTGTACAGGCAAACAGCGAAAGCTTTGCAAAACAAACGGCTTGGAGCAAATATGCAAAAGAGCATAAAGTATCCACAAGCATGATTTCAATTGGCAAAGTAACAAAAATGTAATATTCGTTTTAAGATTTATAATTCAATTATCATTTTGCAACCACTCGATAAGAATTAAAACGAATCAAAAAGGCATAAAAGTCTTATTGAGTGGGTAAAGCAATCGTGTAAAGAAAGTGATACAAGAGAAAGATTTTTAAAATCATATCTTATTCCAGATATAGATTTGTTTTAAATAATCTTGAAAATTTTATTACTGAACAAAAAAACATATTAATAACTAAATTGAAAAATATATTAAATTAAATAGGATTTTGAAATGCGCGAAATAAAAATAAACTATGAATTAAATAAAATGCTAAAAATCGTTGCATATGTTGACGGTTGCGATAGGCCTTTGGAACAAGAGCAAATTTTGGAGTATTTACGACTTTTAGAAGACAGAGATTTTTTAAAAACGCTTACTAATGAAGATGATATAATACAGATTAAAGATATGATAGAACGTCGTGAAAAAAGATGTGGCTTGAAATAAGGATTTTGTAATGTATAATTCGTTTTAGGTTGCTGCTGCTCCGCCAAGTGCAACCCGTTTGAACACATTAGTGTTTGACGGGTTTTCTTTTTGTCTTCTACCTCGTAAATAGAGTTTAATAATTCCTTTTGTTCGCTTGCCCTTAATAAAGAAAATTATTTAAATTTATCTAACATTCAAAAAAACTTTTCAAAACTGAATTGTATAACTATTTAAAACATGAATCGTTAGTTGAAGCACAAATAATGTTGATAGTAAATTATTTGGTTGCATTATTAATAAATTCCCAAAACAATAAAATTTCAATTTATAAAAACTTTAAGAATAAAATGGATGACATACAGCTATTTACCGACAATACAAATTAACTATAATTACTTTTGTGAAAATTACTAAAGGTGTGCGAGTTTTTTCGCACATCTTTGTTGGTTTTATTTAGTTTATATTTCTACCATATACTATTACAAATTTTTAGTAACACTATATCCATCAATTATAAAAATTTACTAGATTTATTAAATTGTTATATAAATTAGGTATATACCCTCTATTATTACAACGAACGATAACATTATTGATGGAAAAATTCGCTTGAAAATTTGCACAATATATAGCTTCAAAGTATCTACAAAAAGGCATTTTCCTTCCACTTTTACGAGGTTGTGGATAATTAATTTCATCTTGCAATGTCATCCAAAATATTAAATTTATTAAATAATCCGCATCGTAATTTTGTAAATTATAATTTCCTATGCAATTTGTACCATTTTGATACACATCCTCTAGTAATCGTGAAATTTTAGTATACTCATTAGGATTTTGCATTATATAATTATGTAAGGTACAACATATATCAACATGCGTTGGCGGATTTCCATTTAATAACAATTTATAATCACCATTTCGCTTATAACCCGGATATTGAATTGTTATGTTTGTATTCTGGACATTGAAAGAACTACTCCCTAGTTGACACAATTTTTTCATATACTGTATTCCATTTAAATAATCCATTTTTCTCTCCCTACTTCTACTCTTCGTAATCTAATGACACTCTAAATAATACAGGTTTAACACATTCTTGTTTAAGCATTTTTCCATTTAATTTAAATAATTTTGGTTTTTGCGACCTAACATTTGAAATATAATATACAAAATGGTTTTCATTTGCATTTAACTTTTCATATTCATTGTCGGAAATATAAAAATCTAAATAACTAATATTCCCCGACTTTGATTTTACTTCAATATGTATTTCATCACCATTTTCATTAAAGGAAAGAATATCATACCCCAAGGTGGAATCACCCGAAACAGCCTTAACTTCCTTTGCTTTATCTTTCAATCCTAATTTGGTTAATTTCTCTTTTTCAAAGTTATATACTATTTCCTCGCCTAATGAACCAACTGCCATTTGGTTTTTATGTGCCCTAATATAATCTTTTGAATTTGTTGTATTATTTAATTTATTAAATTCATGAATGCCCAAAATTGCAAAATCCGTTATTTCTTCAACAACCTTTTTATCTATTTGCTTTTCTTCTTCCGATAGTGTTTCTTCTTGATTTTCATTTAGTAAATCCATTAAGACAGGTAAATGCGACATTTTTATATCCAACGTTGCTTGACTCAATTGTTTCCCAAAAAGTTCATAAAATTGCTTTGAGATTATTGGTTCTTCTAATATTTTTATTGAATTGTCTTTGAATTTATAATACCCCGTATATCCATCAGCAAATTGTATATCGCTTTCATTGATTGAACATTCGCTTTCATAAATGCCATACGCAATAATTTGATTATTATATTGAAAAAGAATTAACGCATTTTTATCGACTGAAAGGTTGTGCCTTTTGTAGTAATAAGTGTTTCCTCGATTCGGCATAACAATAGTCAAAAACTCCTTTATATCTTTTAATCGTGGAAATACTTCTTTGCTTGTAGGAAGAACTCTAATTGAAGACATAATAATGTCATCATCTTGCTCAAATGCATACCAATCGCTTAACCCATTATATCCTTTACTTCCACGACAATTATAACACAAACTTTGAATAAACGGTCTCCTCTCGTTGTCGTGTCTATAGCCAAAACATCTTGGACATGGATAATAAACATCTTGATTTGAATGGCGAGAACACGATGGACAAGATTTATATAAAACCCCATCTCTCAATAAATATTTAGAATCATTTAAGTTGTTTATCATTTATAAATTTTCCTTTATGCGTTGCAAATTAAAAGTTCGCTTATTTTGCCACGGCTGCCGCCTTTGCTGTTTATCATACGAGTTGCATAAACTCTGTGAATTTTATATTCGTTATATAAGTCATCAAAAAAGTTGTCTTCTTGATTAGCGTTTTTAGGGTCTGAATTGCTAAGCAAAACTTTTGCACCCTTCTTGTCTATTTCTTTAATAAAGTTCGCTAAACGGATTTGTTCATCATCGTTGAAATCTTGTGTTTGATAACCGGTAAAACTTGCCGTTTGCGTAAGTGGTCTATATGGCGGGTCAATGTAAACAAACGTATCATTATCTATAAACACTTTCGATTTTGAATAATCCCCACAAACAATAACAACGTTTTGAAGTGCTTTTGCAACATTCATTAAATTCTTTTCATCGCAAATTTTAGGATTTTTATAATCTCCCATTGGCACGTTATATTCGCCTTTTTTATTTACACGATAAAGTCCATTGAAACAAGTTTTATTTAGGAATATAAATAATGACGCCTTCTCACAAGATGTTTTATTGTTTAATTGCAGAGTGTTGAATCTTGTTCTAATATTATAATAGAAAAGTTTTCTTTTTTCAGTATTGTATGACAGAAATTCAGTTTGTAAAGTCAATAATTTACTTATAAGTCTTTCTACATCGCTTTTAATAACTTGATAGCAATTTATAAGTTCGGGGTTTATGTCGCTAATGTAGAGTTCTTCAAAATCATATTTAGAAAGCACATTAAACAAAAGTGCGCCACCACCAACCATTGGCTCGGCATATTTTGTCAAAACTTTATCGCCACTATCTGGAATAAACTTTTGAATTTCAGGAAGTAACTGCGTTTTACCACCAGCCCATTTTATAAATGGCTTTAATTCAACTTTTCCTTCCTTTACATAGCGAATCGTTCTTTTATCAATAGGCTTTTCTGCATCAGCAGGAATTGTCCACATAAAACCAAGCCTATCTGCGCCTTCAATCCTATTTTCTTTACAAAGTTTTAATACTTGCCTTTGTGTAATATTCCACTTTTCAGCCGCTTGTTTTGCTGTCATTAAACCATTCATTTTACCGCTCCTTTCTTATGCTACTATTATATACCAAACTTGGAACAATAGCAAGCATTTTCTTGTTCAGTTATATAATATTACTTTTGTAAAAATTACTAAAGGTGTGCGAATTTTTTTGCACACCTTTGTTGATTTAATTATTAAGTTAATAAAACTACCGCTCTTCCATTCCTAGAAATGCAACTAGGTCGTCATAGTTTAAGATGATTTTCTTGCCTGATAAAAAATAACGTATCTTATCAGTTAAGCATAAATTTATAATGCTGTTATACGTGAGTGCTGTGTCTTGAGCTTTCTGTTTTATCAAGTCTAATGCATCATAAATTGACCTCATTCTTGCTTTCATTTTGAATTCCCCCTTTTGATATTTTTGCAGTAATTATGCTTGATTTTACGACCACGCAGAAACCCTTGTTTTTATGATAAAACTATACTTATAGGGGTAAAATTCAAATTTGGTTCCCTCGATGCCGCCACATTAGACCGTGTTGAACCCCAAGGGGTTGTGCACGGTCTTTTTCATGCCACAATATATTGTGTTTTTGTAATTTTTCTCCGAAATATTGCCGTTTCGTTGTGGTCATCGTAGCACAGTTCTCGCGGAAGTAAACGGAAAAAATATTGCGGAAAATTTTATATTTGTTTTTTTAAGCCGTACAGGTTTCCTGTACGGCTTTTCTTGTCCGTTTTCCGCTAAAAAAGCGGGTGAAACATTTCCCCCGCTTTCAAATTAAAGCATTAACGCCAACAGCATACCCACCGAGGCGGCAAGCGTGGCAAAGCTAATCACGTATGACATAATCAGCGCGAAATTGTCCGTTTTCCGCTGCCGTTCCAGCTGTTGCCGCCTGCGTTCCTGTCTCGCCTCTTTTTCCCGCAATTCTCTTTCGGCCAACTCTATGCGCCGCCTTGCAATGTCGTTCCTCGCCCGAGCAAGCTCGTTTTTTTCTCTTTGCAGCTCTTGCCGCGCTTGGTCAAGCTCTATTCGCGCAAGCTCGTTTTCGTTCTCCTCCTGCTCCCGAAATATATTGTCAAAGTCTCTCGGGGATAAGTTTATCGCCATGTTTCTGCCTCCCTGCTTGTTTTAATATTAGCACAATTGTGCTAAATCGTCAAGGATATCTCGATTAAAACAGGCTGACTCTCATACCGAACCGTCCACAGACTGAAATTTTCCCTATCTGACTTTCGCCCGCAACCATCAAAGTCGCAAAATACATTTTTTTATTAAATTTAGTTGACTTTTTTTTCGCCCCCTGCTAAACTTAAAGGCGGTAGAGGGGCGGAGGCTTCTCCCCCCTGCGCCTAATTTTTGTTTGACCGCTCCCGCGTGGGGCGGTCTTTCCCTTTATTTGGATACTTCTTTCTTGATTAGCCTAACGATATCCGCCGCGCTCCGGCTATCCTTTACGCCCTGCTCAATCAGGCACGCAAGGAACAAACGAAACGCGGCAAATTTCTTTTCAGTTTTTTCTTTACTAATATAAAATTTGCGCATGTAAGAACTAACCTACATTTTTTTATTTTATTGCTTTGCTTGCCAACCGGCATAAAGCCTTAATTCTTCGCCGTCGGGAATCTCCGCCTTTGTATCGAAGTCCCACAGATTTATTGCTTCCGTTTCGGTATACCAACCCGTAAAAACATATCCTTCACGCTTGGGTACAGGCGGCTCGGGAATCTTTTCGCCGCTTTCAACGTCCTCTGCCCTGAAATACCCCCTGTTGACTGCTGCGGAGTAGTTATTCATAAACGCTACATTTGATATAGATAAATAAGCTTTCCCCCAATAAGACTGATCTACTTTATCAGATTCATCGTATAACTCTTTATAAACATATATCTTAGGTTCCCACTCAATTAATGTAAAAGGAATCATCCCGCAATACAAAATTTTAAAACAATGAGGAAACAGTCCGTCTTCCCATAACAGATTATTTGGGTAAAAATAAAACAAGGCCTCCCTGCAAATTTTCTTTATATTATCATGTAGATATAGTCGTTCCAAATTAGAGCTTTCTATTCTATAATTTCCACCGCCTTCCATAATCAATGAACGTTTATAAAACCCTATATGCGTCACATCCATTCCGTCAATTGTGCGCGGAACGTCGAGAGAAGTCTGCTCCTTGCCGATTTCAGTCAAACCCACGATTGCAACTTCACGGTCTTCTGCATTTTTAGGGAAATAGGAATTCTTGCCTATGACAATATATTGCCAATAACCGTCTTCATATATTTTGTGATTTTGAATACACGCTGTTAAACCAGTAGCCAAAAATACAAATGCGATTAAAAGGACTATACGCCTGAAAAATTTGTTCATTTCATAACTCCCGCCATTTTATTTTTTGCGTCTTCCATACTGCCCCCTATTTGAACAACGACGAACAAACGTATTTTTAATGTGCCTTGAATTCGCAAAACAGCTTAAAACTCTGCACCCCATTCGACGATGCAGTTTCCGTTCCAACCGTTCTCCCAACCGTCGGGCTTGCTTTCGTATGCTGTTTGAATAACCACATCCGTCAATCCGTCAAATACGCCTTTTTCTATTACCGTGACATATTCGGGTATCTGAATGGTTTTTACTGTTATTCCAGTCAGGTCAATCTCTCTGTCACTTTTTCTTAATTCCAATGTATTAAAACGATGATGGCAATAAGGTGTTATCGACCTGACTTTTACAATTTCTTACTCATAAATATAAGGTTCACAATATAAATAATCTAAGATTATACATACCTCTGCATTATGAAAATCGACAGCGTGATATATAGCATAATGTTGTATCGTTATCTTTTTAACGTGAGAACCATCCACCTCTTTAGTTTCAGAGGTAAAAAAACCAATATGTTTGCCTAATTGAATTACTTTATATCCGTCAATATATTCCGGAATAGTAATTTCTTCCGAATCAGGAACTTCTATAAGGTATAATCTGTTGCTTGAATTAACGTAATAAACAAAACCGTCCTCCGTTGTCTGAAATCGATTTTCGAAACTAAATATATTTTCCCAATCGAGCCAGCACCCCGTTAACGTACACGTCAACAATATTGATATCAACCCTATAGCTGAAATTTTTAATATTTTTTTCATTTTCCTCCTCATCCAAATTTAAGCTGCGGGCGTCCCCTTTCTGTCGACTAAATTTCAAGCTCAGTTTATTTAAATGTTTTTTATAGCTTATGTTTTGTTTGTTTTAAAGTTTAAAAGCGACATTTGACCGTTCAAGCGTATAACGCAGAAACAATTTATTTTAAGCAGCCGTCACAAAAACGAAACGGGCATACCGTTAATGTTATTATATTATCACACGTCCGTCCTCTTGTCAACAAGTCAAAAAACAATTGTTTTAGCGCTGCTTGGCGCAGCCTGTGCGTTTTAAAAGATTTCGACAAAAACTACATTTTTCGACCGAAAAGACGCAAAATTTACATAACGGACAATTTTTCCGAGTTCTGTTGCATAATACCGTCAAACATGATATAATCTTTTAAAAGACAGCCGCAAACTTGTTTCGGTTTTTCAAGGAGGCACAAATGGAATTTTGGTGGAACAACATGTTAACGCTGCAAAAGGTGCTTTTTATCGTCGCCTGCGCCACAACTCTGATTATGGTTATCCAAATTATACTTATGCTTGTAGGCGCCGGCTCCAACGGCTTCGAGGCTGCCGATGGCGACCTTGTAGGCGGCGCGGATTTTGACGGAGACGCCGATTTCGACGGAGGCAGCGACATAGCTCAGAGCGACTTGGGCGCTTTCGGCATGAAGCTGCTCGGCATAAGAAGCATAATGGCGTTTCTGTGTATTTTTTCGTGGGTGGGCTACACCTGCGTTTATCTCATGGATTGGTGGTGGGCTTTGCTCATCGGGGTGGGCGCCGGCGTCGCGGCGTCGCTGCTTGTTGCGTTGCTCATGACTCTCGTCGAAAGGACTCAGACCGACGGCACGACAAACATACGCCGTGCAATCGGTTGCAGCGCGGAAGTTTATCTGCGCATACCCGCCGAGCGCAGCGGTACGGGAAAAATCAATGTTATCGTGCAGGAAAAAATGGTTGAGGTCAACGCCGTAACCGACGAAAACGAGGATATTCCCACCGGCGCGGCGGTCGTCGTGGACAGCGTTGTGTCGGACGGTCTCGTTGTAGTCAAAAAACAATAAAATTAAAGAAAGTTTTTTAGGAGGAAATCAAAAATGCTCAATTTACTTTTTGCCGACGGAGGAGCAACCGTTGGCATAATCATGTCTGTGGTTGCGGCAGTCATTATTCTGCTTGTCATACTCATCGCTTTGGCAACGCGCTACAAAAAATGTCCGTCGGACAAAATCATGGTTATATTCGGCTCGGGCTTGGGGAAAACAAAGGACGGGAAAAAGCGTTCCTCGCTGTGTATGCACGGCGGCGCGCGCCTGGTGTGGCCTTTTTTCCAAAATTTCAGCTACATGGACCTCACCCCCATTTCCATAAGCGTGGATCTCAAAAACGCGCTGTCCAAGCAGAATATACGTATTGACGTCCCCTCGATTTTCACCGTGGGCATATCCACAGAACCGGGCATTATGCAAAACGCGGCGGAAAGATTGAGAAGTCTCAAACTGCCCGCAATTCAGGAGCTTGCAAAGGACATCATATTCGGTCAGCTGCGTCTGGTTATCGCCACAATGGACATTGAGGAAATCAACACCAACCGTGACAAATTTCTCGACGCCGTCAGCCTCAACGTGGAAAGCGAGTTGAAAAAGGTCGGTCTGCGTCTGATAAACGTCAACGTCACGGACATAAACGACGAATCGGGTTACATTGCCGCTCTCGGAAAAGAGGCGGCAGCAAAGGCAATCAACGACGCCAAAAAGAGCGTTGCGGAAAAGAACCGCGACGGCGCCATCGGCGAAGCAATGGCAGTCAAGGAAGAAAGAATCGAGCTGGCGCAGGCAAACTCAATCGCCGTAGAGGGCGAAAACGAGTCAAAGGCTAAAATCAGCCAATCCAACGCAAAGCGCCGCGAGATAGAAGCGGAAGCCGAAAGACTTGCTACCGTAGCGGAAAAAATCGCCGCAGCCAAAGCCAAAGAAGAAGCCTACAAAGCGGAACAGCAGGCGGAAATCGAAAGAGCAAAAAAAGAAAAATCCACGCTCGAAGCGGACGTTATCACCAAAGCCCTCATAGAAAAACAAAAAATCGAGTTGGAAGCCGAAGCGGAAGCGGAAAAGCAGAGAAGGCAGGCTCAGGGCGAGGCGGACGCCCTGCTCGCGATGAAAGAGGCGGAAGCGCGCGGAACGCTGGAAGTCCTTTCCAAGCAGGCGGAAGGCTTCAAAAAAATCATTGAAGCGGCAGGCGGCGACACAAACGAAGCGGTCAAAATGATGCTCAGCGACAAAATGGAACAGCTTGTTGCCCTTCAGGTTGAAGCGATTAAGAATATCAAGATTGACAAGGTGACGGTTTGGGACAGCATGAACAACGGCAACGGCGGCAGCACCACCGCAAACTTTATGTCAAGCATGATGAAGGCTGTGCCACCGCTCAACGATTTGTTCAAGCTCAACAACATGGAGCTGCCCGAGTATCTCGGAAAAATCAAGGACGGCGAGGAAAATACCGCCAAGGAAGAAAAGACGGCTTCTGAAAAAAACTAATCCGAAACCGAAATATTAAAATGAAAACACGCTCCCTTTAAAGGGAGCGTGTTTTGTTTAACGCTAAATGCGTCGCTTTAAAACGTCACACTTTTGACAAGTGACTTTTTCTCAAATCAGGCAGGACATAATGTTTTAAGCCAGAAACATTTATTTCGACTTGGACAGAGTATAGCCGTCCGCTCCGTCTTTTACCTCATAGCCCAGCTCCGCGAGTTTAAGGCGCAAGCTGTCGCTCTTTACCCAATCCTTAGCCTTGCGCGCGGCAAAACGCTCCTCCGCCACCGCTTTCACGTCGTCGGGTATATTTTCCTCCCTGTCTTTCGGCAGCGCGTCCAGACTCAGTCCGAAAACGGAGTCCATTTTCAGCGCAAGCCTGTAAACGTCTTTGCTTTTGGGAAGCTTAAGCATTTTCCACAGCACTCCGATTGCCATAGGCACGTTAAGGTCGTCGTTGACGGCTGCGTGAAAATCCTTTTCAAAGCCTTCAAGCGTTTTCGCATCCGTTTCCGTCGGAGAATCACTGTGCGCTTTGAGCAGCGCGAGCAGTCTGTCGTAAGCCGTGCCCGCGGCAGACAGCGCGTCAAACGTGAAGTTCAGCTTTTGCCTGTAATGCGTGTTGAGGCAGAAATATCTGAACTGCATAGGCGAATATCCCATTTTCTCCAAATCGCTCAAAAGATAGCAATTGCCGAGCGACTTGCTCATCTTGCCGCCGTCGAAAAGCATAAACTCTCCGTGCATCCAGTAATTGACGCACCTGTGTCCGAGCCACGCCTCGCTCTGCGCGATTTCGTTTTCGTGATGTATGGGAATATGGTCGATGCCGCCCGTGTGGATATCGAAGGTCTCGCCCAGAAACTTTTTACTCATTGCAGTGCACTCTATGTGCCAGCCGGGGAAACCCATCCCCCACGGGCTGTCCCACTGCATAATGTGGTTTGCGGGCGCTTTTTTCCACAGCGCGAAGTCGGCGGGATGCCTTTTTTGCTCGTTTACCTCCACGCGCGCGCCGCTTTTCTGCTCGTCGAGATTTATGCCGGACAGCTTTCCGTATTCGGGGAACTTTTCAACGGAAAAATAAATGCCGTCGTCCGTTTCGTAGGCGAATCCCTTTTCCAGCAACGCTTTGACAATTTCTATCATTTCGGGAATATTGTCCGTTGCCTTGGGCGTGACGGTAGGTCTTGAAATATTGAGCGATTTTAAATCCGCAAAAAACTGCGCCGCAATGGTTTCGGCGATTTCGTAGGGCGACTTTTTTTGTTCGCGCGCGGATTTTTCCATTTTGTCCTCGCCCGTGTCGCCGTCGGACAAAAGATGCCCCACGTCCGTGATGTTCATGACGGACTTTACCTTAAACCCGTTGTAATTCAGCGCGCGGCGCAGCGTATCCATAAAAATATAAGCGCGCATATTGCCTATATGCGCATAATTGTAAACAGTCGGTCCGCAGGAATACATACCCACCGTTTTGCCTATGGGTGTAAACGTCTCTTTCTTTCTTGTAAGCGTGTTGTAAACTTTTAATTCCATAGTATATATAATAACATATTTTCGGATTTTGACAACATTTAAAATGCAAAAAATCTCTCCGCCCTAAAATTATTTGTCCAACCCGTTCAAATGAATTGTCAAAAGCTTTTTTTTGCTATAAACTATTAAAAAACAAAAACAGGAAAAACTTTCAGACAGATAAGAGGTCATTATTATGCTTGATATAAAATACGTCGTAGAAAACACCCAAGCGGTAAAGCAGGCGCTTGCGGGGCGCAACGGTGAGTTTCCCGTAGACAAAGCCGTCGAATTGGAACTCAAACGCCGCGAAACAATAAAAGAAGTCGAAACGCTCAAAGCGCGCCGCAACAGCGAAAGCGCCAAGGTCGCGCAGCTCAAAAGAGAAAAGAAGAACGCCGACGACATCATCGCCGATATGCAGAAGACAGGCGTTCGCATAAAGGAGCTTGACGACATACTGTCCTCGACGGAAGCGGAGCTTAAAGAGCTAATGCTTTCCATACCGAACATCCCCCACAGCACCACGCCGTTCGGCAAAAGCGACGCGGACAACGTGGAGGTCAGAAAATGGGGAGAGCCTACGAGTTTCGATTTTTCGCCCAAGCCGCATTGGGAGCTTGGCGAGGCGCTCAATCTGTTGGATTGGCCGCGCGCCGCAAAGATATCCGGCGCGAGGTTCACTGTCTGCCGCGGCGCCGCCGCAAGGCTTGAAAGAAGCGTTATTTCCCTGATGCTCGACCTGCACACTTCAAACGGCTACACCGAAATTCTGCCCCCTTACATCGTCAACAGAGCCAGCATGACCGCGACGGGGCAGCTGCCCAAGTTCGAGGAGGACGCTTTCGCGCTAAAAAACACGGATTATTTCCTTATCCCTACGGCAGAGGTGCCCGTAACAAACCTGCACAGAGACGAAATTCTATCGGAAGACGCCCTCCCGATAAAATACTGCGCTTACACCGCCTGTTTTCGCGCCGAAGCGGGCAGCGCGGGCAGAGATACGAGAGGACTCATACGCCAGCACCAATTCGACAAGGTGGAGCTTGTCAAATTTACGCGCCCGTCGGAAAGCTACGAAGAACTTGAAAAGCTGACTGCCGACGCGGAGTCCGTCTTGCGCAGGCTGAAACTGCCCTATCGCGTCATGGCGCTTTCTACCGGCGATATAGGCTTTTCGTCGGCAAAGACCTACGACCTCGAAGTGTGGATGCCAAGCTACGGCAGATATGTGGAAATTTCAAGCTGCTCCAATTTCGAGGATTATCAGGCGCGGCGGGGCAACATCAAATACAGACAGGCGGAAACAGGCAAGCCCGCTTTTGTCCATACCTTGAACGGCAGCGGTTTGGCGGTCGGAAGAACGGTCGCCGCCATCATGGAAAACTACCAAAACCCCGACGGCACAATCACCGTACCGGAAGCGTTGAGAAGCTACATGGGCTGCGACACGATAAAAAAACAATAATTTTGCGACGCTTAATTTAAGCGTCGCTTTTGTTTACATCTCCTCAAAAAAATGTTAGAATAAACCCACGAGGTAAAAATTATGTTGTGTTTTTTCGCACTCACCAAAGGCGCATGGGTAGGTATCGGCATAGGTATTTTCGCAATCATCGTCATTGTTGCGGCTGTCATAGTCAACCGCAGAGACAAAATCAAAGCCCGCCGAAAGCAGGCGGGTATAACCGAAGAAAAGGATGTCAGATATTCCTCCTCGGCAGAGGTCTCAAAGCATGACGACACTCCCAAGGCGGCGTTTGTTCAAGGGGATTTGGTTGCAAGCAGAAACGTCACACTCACGGCGGGCAAGGATTTGAAGGTCGGAAAATACACCGTGCTTACCGCCGACGGGAGCGATTCGTTCAACATAAGAGTCAACGGCTTGGTGCGTGAAATCAAACACGGAGACGTCTTGATTTTAGGAGAAGGCGACACTTTTTGCCCCGTGTCGCACACGGTGGTTTTAAGATAACTATTTCAAGCGGCTGCTGCAATTCAGCCGCTTTTAATATTCGGGATTTGTCCTCCACAATTTCCGCTCGAAATTTGCGGACAAAAAACGGACGCAGCAAAGCTGCGTCCGTTTAAAAATCCGTTTAAATCAGGCAAGCGTCAGGTTGGACAGCTCCACTCCGTCCTTGTTGAGGCGTGCGTTCCAGAGATAACGCAATCCCACAAGGTCGTTGAGCTCCGTTCTCGTAATGTCGCCGAAGGCTTTGCCGCCTATTGTCATGGAATATGTAAATTCCTTTGTATCCGCATCGTAAGCAAAGGTAAAGGAAGCGCTGATTTTGCTCGCGGTGAAGCTCTGAGAGCCTTCGCCCTTAATCGCCGCCACGTTGGCAGCGTCGTCGGCAGCGCCGTCCATTCTGTTCACAACGAAACCGTCGTCGGTTTTCACTATGCCGAAACGGATTTCGTCCGCGTGCGTGTATTCGTCACCGTTTTTGTAGTTGAAAGCAAGCACAAACATTGTGTAATCGTCCGTTGCGGAAAGAGCCGAAAGGTCCAGCTCGAAAGCAAGAGTCATCTCGCTGCCGTCCCAATCGTAGTTTTTGTCCGTCTCTCCGAAGTAAGTCGAAGCGCCCGTTCCGTTGGCAGTGTCTTTGTTAAGAATTATGCCGTTGTCTCCCTGCTTGCTTGCGTCGGCGTAAACGGTAAACGAGTCAAACACTTTAGCCGTGCTTCCGATTGCCGCGATGTCGCGCGATTCCGTATGAGACGCGTCGTTTGCGCAAACGCGCTTTTCTACTCCCTTTCCGAAGAAAGTAGCGGCTTTTTCAACCGTCCATTCGCCGTAGCTGTGTCCCTTTGCGGCGATAACCCACGAATCCTTTTCAATCTCTTCCGTCCCCTCGGCGTCGGAAAAGAATTTTCCGCAATCCGCGTCGGTGCACTTGTAATACTCGCTGTTGCCGGTCGCCGTGCAAGTAGCGTCAACTGCGTCGACCTTGGTAAGGGTATGCTTGTGAGAGCAGGCAGTCAGGCAGGCTGCAAGCGAAAGCGTGAGAACGCATACCAGTGTGAGAATGAGAAACTTTTTTTTCATAAAAAATACTCCTTTGTGTTTTTTCCCGCATTTGTGCAGGTACTTATATTGTAGCACCTCCCCCCCCCCTGTCGGCGTCAAGCGTTTTGAGGAAGGTTTTTTTACGTCGGCAAATCAATACCGCCGTTAAAAAAAACGTCGGTAAAAACCGACGCACAGAGCGAAGCGAACAGTGAA
>OMGY01001600.1_pt1 | contig 19605 bp, 15 predicted proteins | sample 1674461 | NCBI WGS metagenome assembly OMGY01 (sample SAMN05578579, study PRJEB25193) | human gut metagenome | biome: Human Microbiome; feature: human-associated habitat; material: feces | host: Homo sapiens | place: USA:Birmingham
ATCTTCACCCCTGAGCTGAAAGACTCTATGGCTAATGCTGATCTGTCCGAATTAAACCCCAGCATGGCAGGCTTCACCCTCTACAGCACCGGTGACGGCCCCAACATCACCTTCAATGTCCAGAACGGAGTACTCGGCATCAGCGGTATCAATTACTAATCATTCTCGTACAAATCAGGGGAGCCTTTCATCAGGCTCCCCTTACTCGTGTCGAAATAGCCGTTTTCAACGGTACCATAGTGATATCTATGTTCCCGTCTGTCTTCCTCGTGATCAGCGTGGCTCCACGCTGGATATATTGCTTCGCAATGCCGGAATATCCCAGATAATCAATGGACATTCCGTAGGTCATGCGGATGCCCTGATATATCAGGGATAATGTATTCAGGTGATCGTGTCCACAGAATATCCATTTCAGCCAGCCGTTATCCACCGCTTTTTCGAAAAAATGTGGCGGTTGATTCGATATTCCGAAGTACTCGTCCTTTTCTCCGATACTGCCATGTTCATAAATCACGCTGTGATCGCCCAATTTCATTTTCTCATAAGCTTCCTTAAATTCTGCGGGCGGCATGTGGAAAAATGCCATGGCAGGCACTTTTCTCTCGTTCAGTTTTTCCATGCACCAGTCCGTCTGATCCTCATGGATCCGGTCGAAACCGCTGAAAAACCAGCCGTCACCATACATGTTGGAATCCAGCAGAATCAGCGGAAGTAACAGTTTTCCCTGATCATCTGTGAGGTCTACTACAAAATTTCCCACACCAGCAATGGGATTCTGAGGGCTGTGCTCATATCTTCCTTTGGTAAAAACCGCATATTTTCCCGTGGCAAAAATCTCCGCCAGCTGCTCCTTATTACAGGCGGAGCCCATTTCACAGTCATGGTTACCAAAGACCAGAGTATAGGGAATCTGAAAACCATCCAGAAATGCCAGCAGTTTTTCTGCCTGCTTTCGGTTGTTCATGGTACCGCTTTTCGGGAAAAACGGGAAAACAGAATCTCCGGTCAGGACCATCAGATCCGGTTCCGTCCGGTGGATCAGCTCCGTCACCGCTTCCAGAGCCAGTTTGTCCTTTTTCCCGGAAAACATGCCGAAACCAAGGTGCAGGTCTGTCAGCTGTAATATTTTATAATCTCTGTCCGTCGGGATGCAAAGGGAAAAAGTCTCTTCGTCACGGATCTGAAAGTTTTTGGAAGTATACATAAGAATCTCTTTTCTTTTTGGGGATTAACTCAACGGGATCAATGCTCCTATTGCAGAAAGTACTGTTGAAATCACCATCAGCACCTGAAAAGGCACCGTGCCGATCACGCCGCAGATAGGACTGCTACCGGCTTTTTTCCTGGACTTTCCATAGGTCAGCACCAGCATGATGCTCACCAGTACCACAACGCCACTCATGATCCTGGTCAGAACGATAAAGCTGTTCACGCCAAACACAGCAAACAGAATGCAGGGAACTGTGGCGATCAGCCAGCTGATGCGGTTGCCGATGCCGATCTGCTCATGAACCACATCGCGGAGGGCGAGAGTATTGCTCCAGAACGTGGTAAGTAAAGCAAACAGGGAAAATACGCCTGCCAGGATCATCGCCCAGGTACCGATGCTCTCTCCCAACTGCATGTATGCCAGTTCTTTTTCCAGTGCTCCCTTGGTTCCCAGGAGAACCGTGCCCGTCACGATCAGAACAAACACTGAGGAAAGCCCAAAACCGATGAAAATGGAGCGGCGGATCTGTTTCGCGTTGCCATCCAGACCTTTCACCACCTGGATCACTGCCTGATTGGCGGAAGTTGCGAATACCACCATGCTGTACAGCGCCAGCAGATTATTCCAGTGGAACTGTGCCCGTTGCAAAGAATTCAGCGGATGCAGAAAAGTTCCTACCGTCATCACTGCCACAATTCCCATGAGGACAATGACTGCGTACTTCTGTGCGATGCCTACGGCTTTCATGCCGATAAACACCACGACTCCGGCGATCACATAGTACAAAATCTGCGCCGCCACGAAAGGCATTCCGAACCAGTTCACAAAAATCTGTGCTCCGCCGTTGATATTACCGCTCACACCGATCATAATTGCCAGCCCATAGACGATAAATACACTCTAGCTGAATATCTGCTTCATTGTGCCGTGGAACAGCTCTCCTTCGAAACTTTTTACCAGCTGGACGCCACCGTTGTTATAGGACAACTCGGCAATGATCAGGTGCAGGATCACGTTCACACAATATGCAATCAATACCATCCACACGACATCCAGCATACTGTTCTTCGTGGCAAGATACGGAACGGCAATGATGCCGGTACCGATGCTGTTGCCGACGATCATGCTGATGGCTTCGAAGGTCGTGAGATGGGCTTCGGATTGGATAGGTTGGGACATAGGGGACCTCCTTTGTATAGTTTCTTTTCGCTATGCGATATGCGTCTTTCGGTATTCATCCGTATCTGCCTGAATAGGTACAAGAATATCTGTTGTTAAATGTGGAAGATTCGTTTGCGGCGCAGGCTGCTTAGGAGCAATACCTTCATCCTCCAAAACGGTAAGACAAAGATTCAAGGCATCTGTAATCTGCAAGATTGCTTCCTGTAAAGAATTGCCTGTGGTAATGCAACCGTCAATATCAGGGACTTTTGCGTAAAAGGTACTATCTTTTTTGCTAATAATTGTAGTATACGTATATTGCATTTCTTTCCCCTCACTATTTCTTATTTACTAATCTCTTTTAATTAAATGGTAACTCTTCATCATACATGCTATTTACAACCGGAATTTTGTTTAATCTACCATATAAATTATTCAATATAATTTCTCTCTTTTCACTAGATTGCGAAACCAAAAAATTATAAAAATTTTTAACCTCTACCACAGGTATTTCTTTCCCCGTATAATACTTATAATTTGATTTTATAAAGCAAGAAATAAGCACATAATTATTAGATATATACATTTCTAAAGCATTATCTCGAAGAACTTTTTTCATTTTTTCTATAATAATACCTATATCTTTTTCCACAATTAATGAATCTTTTATCACCGATATAGAATTTTTTAAATCCTCTGCAAACGTTCGATAAATGTTCTTCTGCTCTCTTGAAAAATCGAATGTCTCCATAGCCTGATTTGAAATTTCATCTTGAATTGTTAAAAAGGAATTTATTCTTTTTTGTGGCGAAATTTCTATCATTTTCCTTAGCAATTCTGTATACTTAAATGAGTTCATTTCATACTTTGCCAATAAATTTTTAATCAAATATCCCACAAAAAAAATCTCTGTCTGGCTATTATAAACACCTGAATATAGCTCTTCAGGTTTCTGAGATACTGGCCAATTCAAATATATGCTGTTTTCCTCGTTGCCAACTTCATTAACATTTTTTCCAAAACCGAAATCTATCAGTTTGACCGTTCCACTATCATCAATAAGTACATTTTCCGGTCGTACATCTCTATGCAAAATGTTGTTTTTTTCTAAATATGCAAAAGCATTTATTAGCTGAACAAATATAGAATTAATTTTATCAGTATCTTCCTCTTTAAAGTATTCATCTATATTTTTCCCTTCTACATATTCCATTATAATATAGCCTGTACTATGTTCAGGGAAAAGATAATAATCAAATATCCTAACTATGTTAATATCATAAATAGCATACATAATCTTTATTTCATCTATAAATCTATTGTAAAATTCTTTTTCATATTGTTTCTGCATTGGCGAATACTTTTTACACACAAAAAACTTATTAAGCATTGTATCCTGCATCAGTATCGTTTTTCCTGTTCCTCCCGATTTCAACGCTCTAACAAACTCATACTTCCTATTTGTAGGGAAATCAACAATCTCCCCTTCTTTAAATTCCGAAATAAACTTTGGCATCTTTATACCTCTTTTTACAAATCAATTATTTACGCCACTGCGTTTGCATTAATCTTATCAATTACACTCTTTATCCCCATCCACACTGACATATCAGTGAAAATATCCACAATGCTTCCCTGATCTGTAAACGGAGATTCTTGAAGAACCGACAAATCTTTCATCATGCCATTATGAACAATATACTCCACAATCTGATTAACAAAATATATCTGTCTGCTATCCAAATTCGCATTATCAAGATATTCAGAGAAAGCCTCTTTTGCGGCATTCATATCCAATCCCACAATCTCTCTGACAAATTCACCCAGCGGCTTTTCACCATACTCTGCTTCATAATCTTTTTTTGTTCCAATTTCTTTCCAAAGGATTTCTTCCAAAGTATCTATATCCGTGGTGGTCAATGGCTTATTTGTCTTTAACTTTGCAATGACAATATTATCCTGATGCTGACGAATATAATATTCTGCCTTTGCCTTATAATTCTTTAACTGATCGTCTTCCAATTCCGATTCATTCCATTCAATTGTTAGTATATCATCCTCAAAATTAGTATCATAGCGTATCGCGGTTTTAGGAATATACTTCATTAAACTACGCAGTTCTTCACGTATCTTTTCAAACTCATCAATTCCCGCACGTTCCACGTAATCAGTATGCAGTATCTTATTAATTAAATCTGTTTTCGTCTGTATTTCAGGAATATTAGCTACACTTGCAATGCCACTGACTTTTTTAATCAGGTCTCCTCTTGCTCTGGTATACTTTTCTCCAAGTAGGTATGCTAATTCAATCCCATACATAAGCGCATCAAAACGAATCGCACTCACTTCCTCCTTCTCAGGAAGTATCAAAGGCACAACTTCTTCTTTTACAGTTAATGTATCTTCAAACGTCAGTGTCTGGTAATTGTCTTCAATGGAATACAGTTCCACATATTTTAGATGCTGTTTTACAGCAAAATTATCCCTTGGCAGTTCACAGACTTTTTCCACCATTTGACCTACTAATCGTTTTCTATATGCTATCAAACGTTCCTTTTGAAATTCGGCTGCCTGCAGTTTATAAACCATTTCGAATTGTAAATTGAAAATGGCCCCTTGTAATGCTATCATATTCGCTGAGGGTTTCCCCTTGTTTATGCGGAAAAATTCAAAATTGCCGCAAAAATCAAATATATAAAACTTTGACTTATCCTCCCCATCTAATAATCCCGGACATAGTCTGGTTCCGCGCCCAATCATCTGACGAAATTTTGCCTTACTTAATACTTTTTTGAAAAATACGAGGTTCAGTACTTCCGGTACATCTATTCCTGTATCTAGCATATCTACGGATATTGCAATCTGTGGCAATTTCTTAGCATCCGAAAATTCGTCTATAGCTCCCTGTGCATATGACATACGATTATCTATTACCATTGCATATCCTTTAAGATTAGGATATTCCTTCTCAAACACTTCAAGAATCTTTTCTGCATGTGCGTGGTTTTTGGCAAAAATGATTGTTTTCCCTATTTTTTGTCCATAATTAATTTTAATACCCTCTGCCATAAGAATATTCAACACTCGACGTATGGTATCTTCATTAAAGATCCATGTATTCAACGCCGAAGCCTCTATGCTCTCTGGCATTGCTCCATCATCTGTTGCAAAATTTTCTTCATATTCTTCTTTATCTGCTTCCGATAAATCATCATAAACGATTCCCTGTGTTAAAAATTTCAATTCTGTTTCGACAGAGATATAATCCACCAAATAACCATCTTTTACCGCCTGGGCAAGATCATAGCCATAGGTAGGAACACCATTTTCCAATTCAAAAATCCCATAGGTATTCTTATCTATTTCGTCTTTGGGTGTTGCTGTTAATCCAACCAAAGGAGCATCAAAATAATCAAATATATCTCTATATTTGTTGTAAATAGATCTATGCGCTTCATCGCAAATCAGCAAATCAAAATGTCCACAAGTAAATAATTTACCTTCGTTATCACTTACTGTATCAATGCATTTCATCATTGTCTGATAAGTAGAAAATACACAATGCGCAGAATAGTTATCTTTTTCTTCCACCAAATTAGTACATGATAAATTCGGTAAGAGATTTACAAAACTTCGCTTAGCCTGTGTAATCAACGCAGTCCGATCTGCAAGAAAAAGAATATTCTTCACCCAACCCGCTTTTAATAAGACATCACATAAAGCAATAACCGTTCTTGTTTTACCACTTCCAGTAGCCATTACCAACAATGCTTTTCTGCGATTCTTTTTGCCAAAGCTTTCACATACTCTTTTAATAGCTTCTTCCTGATAATACCGACCCGCAATTTCTTTATTTACGGAAATGTGATCTAATCCTGTCTTCATTGACTGCAGATTAAACCATTTCTCCAAATCCCTCTTGGAATAAATTCCGGAACATTTTCGTTCGGGATACTGCCCATCAATAATATGCGTTTCAAAACCATTCGTCAGAAAAATCACCGGTCTACGATGATATTCTCTCTCCAATGCATCTGCATACAATTTCGCCTGATAACGTCCTTCCTCTACGCCCCTACCAGTTGATTTAGCTTCAATAATCGCTAACGGTCTATTCCTGTCATCATAAAGAACGTAATCAGCCCTACCACTTCCTGATCTGCTCGGTATTCCAGGAATTGGTACCTCATTCAACCAGTCCTTTCCTTCTTTCCATCCGGCATCTATCAGCATAGCATCTATGTATAATTTTCGTGTATCATATTCTGATAGATCCAAAGGCTTCGGAATATAGCTTGTCTTTTTCTCTTGTCTTCTTGCAGAAAGTTCTTCCTTCAAAGATTCATTTTCTTTTATAAGTTTTTGAAGATTAATCTCTTTCTGTTCCAGTTCGCGTTGATTTTTCTCAAATTTTTCTTTAATTTCTGCTACTTCTTTTTGAGATTGCCTTGCTTTTTCAATTCTACATGTTATCAGTTCTTTCTTAAAACTCTGCTCTTCATAACTATCCGAATAACAATAAGCAACATAGTCTAAAAAAATAAATAGATTTTCAAGACAAAGCATAGCTTCATCCCGTCCCATTTTTTTCGTAGTGTGTGCTACATTATTTCCACAGCACCGGATATAATCCATACGTTTCCAAATATCTTGTCCGACTATTTGACGGTATTCTTCTGCATTTATAAGGCTTTGCAAATTATCCTGATAGGGCATCTGCAATTCATTGTCAACGGAATACATCCATTTCACTGCAAATTCCATTGCTCGACGGCAGTTAATAATACATGCCGACGGATCCAGCAAAACGATTTTTTCTGCGGATATAGCAGTATCTGCAAATGCTGAAAATTTAGGTTCTTGCTTTAGGTAATCAAAGTTGGTCGTCATAATGTCCCCCTTACAAAGATTAAATAAACAATGGAAACGACGTATTTTATATATTTTTAATAATTGTACTATATTTTTATAACAGTGTACTTAATTTGCCAAATTTTGATTTGTTGACTTGGTTTGCAAACTCCACAAAAACCTTCTGCTGTTCAAGCGGCGGAACAATAAGTTCTACCTCTCTGAGATCTTCCATGTTTAACTGTATCAATGTAATACCTTTTGCTTTGCTTTTGATTTTATCATTCAGATGTTTGCTATCCATAAGATACTTTAAAAATTCTAGTACCATGATATCTTCTTTTGTTCTGATTGGAACAATTCCTCTTCCAACATTACACCCTTTAAATTCTTCACCGATAATATATGTGTCCGCAATATTTGCTCGAACTGTTATAAGCATTTCTCGACCTTTTAATACAGTCCTCTTGTACTTGTTAGATATCTCTTCTGTAGTTTTCTTTAATTCGTCTAACTTAGGAACTCTATTTACAATATCAACCGGTCTGAATACAGGCACTCCTTCTTCTTGGTCATCACCAGTCTGCACAATGCCGTATGAGATAGTGCAATCATCAGTTACAATCTCTTGAAGTTGTCTCTTCTCCCACCCCATAGGATTATCTACAGCATCCCCAAACATCTCGACAAATCGGGCTTTAATAAGGTCGTCTAAAGAAGCCAACTCATTGTTTCTCATATCGATTAATTTTTGCACTCTATCAAGAATAACCACCACTTTATTCTGCACATCAAGCGATAGAACCTCGATTTTTATTTGCTTCAAATCTTTGACCGCAAAACTAGCCTGATTAACAGATTTCTTTGTAATATTCCCAATCTGGCATCTAAATGTATGTCCATAAAAACAATATCTAGCATATGCTGGATTAATAATATTACGTCGTGCTTTAAGTCTTAACAAATTCATGCCGTGAATTATGATCTCATCTGGTTGTTTAATATACAATACCGTTCTTCCTAAATATTGTACGCTATTAATATGAGACATAAGCAAATCACCATCTTCAAGCACATAAGCTTCATACTTTGATATATCCGTTATTCCAGCATATCCCATTCTATCTCTATTGAATTTGTCATTTGCTGTTGTCTCGATTCTTGTAATAGGGAATCCCCCTTCTACATCTCCTTGCTTTATATTGGCTCCATTCTGTATTTGAAAGAAGCATTCATTAATTGTTTTCTCCATCTACATCATCCCTACAAATCCGAATTCGTAGGAGATTATGCAATATACTTTCTATGTGCATTTTTCACATTACTTTGATTCACCATTGCATACTGCATGGTTGTATCAATCTGAGAATGTCCAAGAATCTTCTGAACCTGTTCAATCGGCATACCTTTATCAATTGCTCTTGTTGCCATAGTTCTTCTGAATTTATGAGGATGAATTTTTTCAGCATTGATGCTTCTTCCCAAACTTCTAATCCGAATCTCAACGCCGCTGATCTTCAATCGTTGATGTGGTGCATCTAAGGTTACAAACAATGCCGGATTATCATCATCTCTTTCTTTCAGATAATCCTGAAGATGCAATTTAGCCTTTGCATCAAAGTAAACTCTGCGTTCCTTATCGCCCTTACCAAACACTACACATTCGCGCTCTTCAAATGATATATCATCAATATTGAGCCGAACCAATTCACCAACTCTTATGCCAGTAGAATAAAGCAAATCGACAATAGCAAGATCTCTCTTACATAAGCACGCATCACGGAGCCTCTCTATTAACTCATCCGATATTGTTTCTTTAACAGGTTGCACTGTTTTTATCTTATGAATTCTTTTCATGGGACTTTTAAGAATGTAATCCTCTTCCTCGAGCCACGAAAAAAAGCTGGAAATATTTCTGCGAATATTATCTATGGTAGTTTTACTGCATCCGCCTTTCTCTTGGTATTGTGCAAGATAACTCCGTATCTCATCCGTTGTGATCTTTCTGATAGGCGTATCGATACATTTTAAGAGATGTTCTACCGTTGATTTATAATAAGTCACCGTCCTATCAGAGCATCCTTCTATCTTCTTTGCAGCAATAAACATTTTCAGGTAATCATAATTAGATGTTTCTGAAATGCTTTCTTCCTGCTCTTTCATATTTTTTAACAGAACTTCCTGCAGTTTTTTCATTTGTGAGATGCTTAAATATTCCGCCATCTCGTTTAAAATATTTACTAATTTTTCTTCCATGCTGGTACCTCCTATAAATACCAGCATCCTTCAACCAATAATTTCAAACTATTTTATCCAAAATATTTTTGCATTAGTGAATCAAATAACGTTTGTGTCTGCTCCAATGTCTTTTGAACGGCAAATTTTGATTTGTTGACTTGGTTACAGAACCTCATAAACTCAATCTGCAACTCAATAGGCGGCATAATTATTTGTAAATTTTCTACCTGTTGTTTGGTTATAGCCTCTCTTGTTGCACCTGCTCCCGCAATACTCCAGAGTAAGTCTTGATAATTATCATCTATCAGAAGCTTATTTAAAAATTCTGGATTAATACATTTCTTGCATCTTATAATACAAACATGCTGATTTACTCTTGCTGGTAAAATTTTGCTTGGAACTACACATGAACGAGCCACCGAAGCCCCCGTAATATTTAATAATACATCATTTTCTTCTATAACTACATTATCAAGTTTTGTTGCCTGCTCATCTGATATATGTGCCAATTCTTTATATTCAAACAAGCCATTATGTACATTCATGCTTCGAATAAGCGTAATACCTTCTTCTTGATATGCACCTTTACCGCCTTTAGGGGTTGCTCCCGAACCAATTTTAGTAGTTATCTCACCTAGTGATTTCTGTCTCCATCTTTTTTCATTAATAACTGGATTTCCAAACATCTCGACAAATCGGGCTTTGATGAGACTATCTAACAACTGTAATTCTTTCCGTCTACAATCTATTATATTTCTGACTTTAATCAATTTCTCTACTACTTCTTTTTGTACAGAAATGTTGGGAAGTTCTACCTGATATTCTCGAACACTTGAAGCTGATAGATTAGGTTGAGAACTTCCGTTATTCGCCTTAACTAATTGCTCCTTTATTGCAGGAGAATCTAATGCAAACATCAAATATTCACCATCAACCTTTTCTTTATCAGGTCTAATAATTACTAGTGAAGATGCAATTGCACCATTAACATCATTACTTACAATAGCCTTCTTTCCAAGCGATCCTCTTAAGCAATAAAGAATATCTCCTTCTTGGAATTTGCCCGATCTTAAATTATCGTATTTATCCTGAGAAATATAATTCATTTCACTGAAATCTATTTCTCGTCCATTTAAATGCCCTGCATTAACGAATGGGATTTCTCCTTCTTCCGTAATATCTGCCTGCGATGGATAATTTTTCCCTCTATCGCCATTAATTAATTTAGAGACATCACCTAATTTCACTTTCTCCATCTACTTCATCCCTACAAATCTTTCAGTAATTTTATTGCAGGCTTGATTTTAGAACATATGTTTGGTATAATATATTTGGTGCTACCCTACTCGGTAGGCGGTTAACCTTCTCCACAGGAGTTATAGCCTGTGTTTACATAGAAATCCACTTTGGGAAATCTTTTGAGGAGGTTTGTGCTTATGCTTACAACGGAGCTTTTTATAGCCATTATCAGCTTGTGTATTACTTGCTTTGCTCTTGGTTATTCCGTTGGATCTAAGAGCAATAATAAGACACAAAAATAACCGCCCTGTCCTGACAAAACTTGGCGGTTATTTTTAATCAAATGTATCAGGGCTAACCGTCTATCGGTAGCACCTTCTTTATCATTATAATAGCATTTAACCGCATCTATGTCAAACATATATTCTATTTTTCAATCAGGTCTACAAATCTTTCTTTATCGGCTTATTCGGCACATTCGCAGTGCCATTTGCTCGACAAATCCGAATTTATTATTTCTTTCCATCAGTCTGCGCATATACCTATCAAATAATTTATAAATGCACTACATGATACTAACATAAACTTTGCTTCTTCAAACGTAGAAGAGGCACCACCAATATCCCCTGCATGCCTTATTCCATTTGCATCTGATGTATATCCATACAAAATAATAAAGGCTGATTTTAGTCCTGAATGTATCATTACACCATTTTCTTCAATTTTTTTAAGCATTTTCCCTAAACTGGCCTCTTTTCCTTTTATACCAGTAATTATCTCGCAAATTGCTTCCACTGCGCTAATACTTTCTTTTATAGAATTCTCATAATCAGGTTTTTCTCTATCTGCTAAAAAAGCATTAGCTTTCGATAAGTGGTCACGAACTGGTTGATATTTACAAATAAGGGCTTCTTCAATTGATTCAATCTCATTAGTATCGCTAATAGGTGTTATTAACTCTCCAACAAATCTATAACCAATATACTCCCTTTCAAAGTATTCATTAGCTATTGCATAAATTGATTTGGCAACATATGTACTATTATATTCATTGTAATATTCATATCCTTCAGTCTCTTTTAGATACGAATCCCAATATTGAATAATTGCTTCTATTAAAGTGAGTACATCATCATATGGGTCATGTAATATCGTATTCTTAATTATTTTAAATAAATCATCGTCATCATAATCAATTCTATAATCAACAGATTCCGAATATACTGTTCCCCGTACAAATCTTATAAAATCTTGTATATATATTCGTCTATAGTATAAATCACCCCCATATACCCATCTATATAATTCATTAATCATATTCAACAGTTGTATTCTTGTTCTCTGATCAAATTCTGTTAATTGTACTTCCATATTTATAGGCTTTATAGCATTACGGTCCGAAAAGCCTCCCCTTTTACTTACTTTTGCCATACTCCCTTATTCCTCCAACAATTTTTCTAATTCATCCATTTCCCGATTAATCTGTGTTTCCAAATCACGTAAGTTCTTCATAATCTCAGATGTCGGTGGATATTCTGCTGCTACATATTCCGTCTCTTTATACTTATTAATGCTTAAATCATATTCCTTGTCTACAATTTCCTGTTTAGGCACTAAAAAGGATTTTTCTGTACGCTTCCTATCCTTTTCATTTTCTATATGCGTAAATCTCTCAATGATATCCGGAATATCATTCTCCTTCACTTGTGTTCTCTTATCATCTAAGCTAAAGCCATCTGCGGTCATATCATAGAACCACACTTCATCGGTTCCACCGTGCTCTGTTTTAGTAAAAATCAGTATTGCCGTAGACACTCCTGCATATGGTTTAAACACACCGGATGGCATAGAAATCACAGCCTCCAGTCTATTATTTTCTACTATTTCTTTTCGAATAGCTTTATGTGCTGTGGATGAGCCAAAAAGTACACCATCCGGAACGATGCAAGCACATCGTCCACCTATTTTCAAAATGCGTAAAAATAATGTTAAAAACAGTAGCTCCGTTTTCTTTGTTTTACATACTTTCAGTAAGTCTCCTGCTACAGATTCTGCATCCAGACTTCCTTTAAATGGTGGGTTTGCGAGTACAAGAGAATATTTTTCTTTATCTTCATTCTGGTCGGATAAGCTGTCCCTGTATTCGATAATCGGATTATCTATTCCATGCGTCATCATGTTCATCGCACCGATACGGAGCATTGTTCTGTCCATATCATAGCCATGGAACATGTGATTCATGTAGTGGTCTTTCTTTTGTTTATCAAAGAAGATTTCTTCTTTTTTCTTTTCTTTTAAATACTCTCCCGCTGCAACCAGAAATCCTGATGTACCACAGGCTGGATCACAAATCACTTCGTCACTGGATGGATTCATCATCTCCACCATCATCTGAATAATGTGTCGTGGTGTTCTAAACTGTCCATTTCGTCCAGATTGTGCAATCTTAGAAAGAAGATATTCATACACATCCCCCCTGACATCGGCCGTCTGAATTTCATTCATCATCTTATAAATTTCATCCAAAGAATCTACTACCTTTGACAACACCAAAGGTGTCGGAAGTTTAAAGATTGCATCATCCATATATTTTGAGTAAGCACTGTTTTTATCGCTGTGTAAGGTCTTGATAAATGGAAACACCCACTCCTGCATTACAGAGTACATTCTGTCTGCCGGGAAATCACGAAATACGGACCATTTAAGCTGTGAGCCATCCAGCGTTCTTTCACCAATCTTAACCTCTTCTGAAAAAATACTCTGATATGGCAAGCCAAGCAAAACACTTTCTTTTGCCCGGATATTATCCACATCATCCAGATCGTGAATGAACATCAGGTACGTGATCTGCTCAATTACTTCAAGTGGATTCACTAATCCACCTGCTGCAAATATATCCCATAACCCATCAATTTTGTTTTTTAATTCGCCTGTAATCATTTGTTTTTCTCCATTCTCTAATTATTCCATGTATATTTAGTGTATTTTCCACTACCAATTTTTATCATCTGTACTGGTTGTCCCAGGTTCTTTCATCGCTTCTCCCCTTATAGCATAAATTTCCGAATTAACTTTCAATATTTTCTATTAATACTTAATCCTGAAATAATCCAGATACGCTTTATACCTGTCCTGTACTGTTAAACAAGTATCCATCAGATAACCCTTTTCATTATTCCATTCTTTTAACCCTCTATAATAAAACATCTTAATATCATCCTCGATAATAAACGGAACAATATTATATTTCAGGCATTCTTTAAATAAAATCAAGCGACCAACGCGACCATTTCCGTCCTGAAAGGGATGGATTCTTTCAAATTTCACATGAAAATCTAATATATCTTCTAAATTCTTTTTCTCTTTAGAATGATATTCCCTGAGTAATTGCTGAATTTTATCGGGAACTTCTTCTGGTAATGCGGTTTCCATGCCTCCAACCTCATTAGGAATCTTTTTGTAATCACCTACCGTAAACCATTCTTTTCTGGAATCACTGGTTCCATTTTTCAAGATCAAATGCAGTTCTTTAATAAAGTTTTCTGTTAACATTGCCTTTGCCTTGTCAATAATTAAATCTACACAGCGAAAATGATTTGCTGTTTCAACAACATCATCTACATTAATAATTTCATTTTCTATCCCAATCGTATTTGTTTCAAAAATATATCTGGTCTGATCATGTGTAAGGCGGCTTCCTTCCATATGGTTCGAATTATAGGTTAACTCAATCTGCGTTTTATGATAAATACCGCCGGAATATTTCTTTGCTTTTTCTTCCTGTAAAATATCTAATAACGTAGGTATATACTGTTTTTTCTTATTGGAACGCTCCGGTTTTTCTGCATCTTCCGGAATACTCCATACCTTTCCATTGAGAACCGCCCCTGGAACTCGTCCCTGTGCACAGTAATTCCTTACACTTCTTTCTGATATATTCCACTTTTTTGCTGTCTCCACAACAGAAATCATTCGCATCTGGCTTCCTCCCACATAACTTTATGTTGAATTCGTTATATTTCGTTGTGTATAGTATAGCACACTATCGGCAACAAATTCTATATTTTTTATTTTTTCAAAAATAATTTTGCCGTTTCTCAACTTCCTATCCCTTTCATAACCATCTGATGAATGCCCTGCTTTCTGCAAAATACACATCATAATTTGTGGGGGATTTTGCTCGAATAAGGACGGCATAGCGGGCTACATTGACTTGAATAAGAGCAAAATATACTGCAAATCAGAGGATGCAGATTGTGAGAATAATTTTTCAAACATGCTCTATCACATAAAATAAAAAATCCCATTCTATCAAATGGACTATCGCAGCAAGTAAAAATACGAGAACATATTTTTCGCAACGATTATCTTTCCATCTGATAAAATGGGATTCTTTCACCTTCGTCTGTTTATACTAACAAATTCGGATTAACTATATTCTATTCAGCTTTTCCGATAGAACCGAAGATTTCCATCTTTTCTTTTACAGTAGCTTTGATTGCTTCTGCACCAGGAGCTAATAACTTACGAGGGTCAAATCCTTTACCTTCCAAGTCCTTACCAGCTTCGATATATTTACGTGTAGCTTCTGCGAAAGAAATCTGACACTCTGTGTTTACGTTAATCTTAGAAACACCAAGGGAGATAGCTTTTTTAATCATATCTTCTGGGATTCCTGTACCACCGTGTAATACGAGAGGCATTTCTCCAGTTAATTTCTGGATGTCATCTAATACATCGAACTGTAATCCAGCCCAGTTTTCTGGGTATTTTCCGTGGATGTTACCGATACCTGCTGCTAACATTGTTACACCAAGATCAGCGATAGCTTTACATTCCTGAGGATCTGCACATTCGCCCATTCCTACAACGCCATCTTCTTCTCCACCGATAGAACCAACTTCTGCTTCGATAGACATTCCTTTTTCGTTACAGATTGCTACTAATTCTTTTGTCTTTTCAACGTTCTCTTCGAATGGAAGATGAGAACCATCAAACATGATGCTGGAGAATCCAGCTTCGATACACTTCTTAGCTCCTTCATATGAACCGTGGTCAAGATGAAGTGCTACAGGTACTGTGATGTTTAACTCTTCTAACATTCCGTTTACCATACCTACAACAGTTTTGTATCCTGTCATGTATTTGCCCGCACCTTCGGATACACCTAAAATAACTGGGGATTTACATTCTTCTGCTGTTAACAGGATTGCTTTTGTCCACTCAAGGTTGTTGATGTTGAACTGTCCTACTGCATAATGTCCTGCTTTTGCTTTCTGAAGCATCTCTTTTGCTGATACTAATGCCATAATTATTAACCTCCATAAATATAAATATCTGCTTACGCAGTTGTCGATGTATGGTAGCATCGCCCTAAGTTATACGAACCTATTATAACCCCAGTTCAGAAAAAAATAAAGATAATTTTGTAATAATCTTATTATTATCATTATCTCGATCCACCGTCAGCAATTCACGATGCCTGAATAATCAGGTAGTGGCTGGCGATTCATTTCTGTCAGAACGGGATTTCCTATATTATTATATTAAATTTTTACTTAAATTCAAGACCGTATTTTTCGATCATTTCCTGACGTACTGCCATATACTTTTTGTTCTGTTTTTCTGTTGTGAGCTGCTGCATGATCTGTGGATATACTTCTGCAAATTCAGACTGTTCTCCACCTGTAAGCTCGTCTACACGAATTAAGTGATATCCGAAATCTGTTTTTACTGGTCCGATTACTTTGCCCACTTCTGCGGTAAATACTGCTTCATCAAATTCTTTTACCATCTGTCCACGGCCAAATGTTCCAAGGCTTCCGCCCTGTGCTTTAGATGGGCATGTAGAATATTCTTTTGCAGCGTCTTCAAATGTTTTTACACCGCTCTCGATTTCTTCTAATACTTTCTTACTTTCTTCTTCTGTTGCTGTAAGAATGTGTTTTGCTGTAGCTTTTGCTTCTTTTACGAACATTGTCTTATGCTCGTTGTAGTATGCTTCACATTCTTCCTGTGTTGCCTGGATATCTTTAATCTCCTGAGTTAAAGCGTACTGTCCTAAAAGTTCTCTCTTAACAGCTTCCATTGTAGCAAGGAAAGCTTCGTCCTGGTCATACTTTTTGTCATATCCAAGTTTTTCGAATAAGAAGTAGTTCGCATACTGAGTTAATGCCTGCTTTCTTCCTTCTTCTGTTGCTACATAAGCCTGCTGCTGTTCTGGAAGCTTACTTAAAAATTCATTAAATTCTGTTTCTGTGATTTCTCTTCCTGCGGAAACTGCAATAATTTTCTCTGACATAATTCCTGTACCTTCTATACTAATAGAGTTTTAAAATAAAATTAAAAGCAGACAAATTGCTGTCTATGAGCGTTCAACATACAATATCACAACAAAACGATTTCTTTTTTATTGTAAGATCCGCATGCTTTACATACACTTATGAGGTATCGCTAGAGCGTGTTTAAAAAATGCTTTCTGCAAGATGTGCATCACAATTTGTGGGAGATTTTACCTGAATGAGGGCGGCGTAGCGGGCTACGTCAACTGAATGAAAGCGGCGTAATGGGCTACGTCAACCAAATGAAGGAAAAATATACCATAAATTGAGGTGTGCAGATTGCTGGAATGATTTTTCAAACACGCTCTAACTTCATTCAAAATTTTCAACAATGATACGTCTATATACACTTCTCAAGTATATCTCTGATTCTCTAATGTACCGTTCTCTAAATATCTGCCTTATGAAACTTCATTATACTATTAAAATAAGAAGGACTCTCCTTTTCTTTTTAATTTGTGACTTCCGTGATACCACAAATGTCACATATTGTATATAATAACACAGAACGGCTTATGTTTGCGAACTATTTCTTTGAATTTCTGCAAAAATATTTTTGATTCCCACTACAAAGTAAAGAAAAAATTACATTTTTCTCAAATATACGACAATGGTATTTCTGTACAATTCATTTTCTCTTTTATCTGTAATGATTCGTGTTCTTTTCCAAAAGTATACATAATTTCATCTTGATAAATAGTACCTGATATGGTAAAATTAGATACATAAAACAGGCTTTTTAAAGCACTAACATTTAACATTGGAAGGAGTTACAATATGTATTTAGACGAGTACAAACGCTGGCTTGCTGCTGACTTAGAAGATAGTGATCTTCATCCTGAGCTTGCCGGCATCGAGGGAAATGATGACGAGATTAAAGACCGTTTTGCAGTTGCACTGAAGTTCGGAACTGCTGGTCTCAGAGGTGTTCTCGGAGCTGGAACAAACCGTATGAACATCTATGTAGTACGTCAGGCTACACAGGGTCTCGCCAACTGGGTAAAAACACAGGGTGGCAACCAGACAGTTGCTATCAGCTATGACAGCCGTATTAAGAGTGATGTTTTTGCCAAGACTGCTGCTGCCGTTCTCGCCGCTAATGGAATTAAAGTTCGCATTTACGATGCATTAATGCCTGTTCCAGCACTTTCTTTTGCTACACGTTACTATGAGTGTAACGCAGGTATCATGGTTACCGCATCTCACAACCCAGCTAAGTATAACGGTTACAAAGCTTACGGTCCTGACGGATGCCAGATGACTGATGATGCAGCCGCTATCGTATACGATGAGATTCAGAAGACTGATGTTCTTACTGGGGCAAAATACATTTCTTTCGCAGAAGGTGTTGAGCAGGGACTCATCCGTTTTGTAGGAGATGATTGTAAGAATGCGTTCTATGAAGCTATCGAAGCACGTCAGGTTCGTCCAGGTCTTTGCAAGACTGCTGGTCTTAAGTTAGTATATAGTCCACTGAACGGTTCTGGCCTTGTTCCTGTAACAAGAGTATTAAATGACATCGGTATCACAGATATCACTATCGTTCCTGAACAGGAATATCCTAACGGATACTTCACAACATGCAGTTATCCTAATCCAGAGATTTTTGAAGCATTAAAGCTTGGTCTTGATCTTGCAAAAGAATCTGGTGCAGATCTTATGCTCGCTACTGATCCTGATGCAGACCGTGTTGGTATTGCTATGAAGTGTCCAGACGGTTCTTATGAACTTGTAACAGGTAATGAGATGGGTGTTCTGCTTCTTGACTACATCTGTGCAGGCCGCAAAGAATTAGGCACACTTCCTGAGAAGGCTGTCGCAGTGAAATCCATCGTTTCCACACCACTTGCAGACGCTGTTGCTGCTCATTACGGTGTAGAGATGAGAAGTGTACTTACAGGATTTAAATGGATCGGTGACCAGATTGCTTCCTTAGAAGCTGCTGGAGAAGTAGACCGCTTCATCTTCGGTTTCGAAGAGAGTTACGGTTACTTAGCTGGACCTTACGTTCGTGATAAAGATGCTGTAATCAGCTCCATGCTCATCTGTGAGATGGCTGCTTACTACAGAAGCATCGGAAGCTCCATCAAAGAAAGACTTGAAGAAATCTATGCTGAATATGGCCGTTACTTAAATGTTGTAGACAGTTTTGAATTCCCAGGTCTTACAGGTATGGATAAGATGTCTGGAATCATGCAGGGACTTCGTGATAACCCACCTGCATCTATCGCAGATAAGAAAGTTGTCAGCGTAACAGATTATAAGAATACAGAGGCTACTGGACTTCCAGCTGCTAACGTACTTACATACGGTCTTGATAATGGCGCAACTGTTGTTGTTCGTCCATCTGGTACAGAACCTAAAATCAAGACATACTTTACTACACTTGGAAAGGATCTTGCAGACGCTCAGGCAACAAAGGATGAATTAGCTGCTGCATTGGCTCCACTGTTTAAGTAGTTAAATTCTTATTTGCCGCAGGCAAGAAGACGCCCCCAAAGAAAGACAATGGTGTGCATCCCGTCAAGTAGACAATTAAAAAAATATAAAATTTTTGTGTTG
>OMGY01001601.1_pt1 | contig 19604 bp, 15 predicted proteins | sample 1674461 | NCBI WGS metagenome assembly OMGY01 (sample SAMN05578579, study PRJEB25193) | human gut metagenome | biome: Human Microbiome; feature: human-associated habitat; material: feces | host: Homo sapiens | place: USA:Birmingham
AAATACTAGACTTATGGGGTATTGTTTTTTTCTAAAATCAATTAACTTTATTTGGAAAATATTTTGAACTAGCACAATAGATTAAATAATAAAAAATTTATTATAAGAACTATATAATGTACATTAGGTTAATCTAGGATGTAATTTAAGTATATTACATTAAGGAGATTTAAGTATGTATATTATAATAAATATATTTGAAATTATTGTTGATTTAATATTATTTTTATGTGCAGGCGATGATTTTATAAAGATGAGGAAATAGATGGAAAATAGCAAATAAATTTATTTAAAAAGTAGTGAGTAATCACTACTTTTTTTGCATATTTGTCCTAAATTAATAATAGTATTTATAAACAAGTAATAATACATATAGGAGGAAACCTTAATGAAAAATAAAGGTACTAAGCCTACGTTTGAGCTATTTGATCAAGCAAATCTTCCATATACTCAAGGTACAAAAAAAAATAGCGGATACGTTGCATTAACTTGCAACGTAGACCTAGGTTGGGAAACTGAGTATGTACAAGGAATATTAGATGTATTGAAAAAAGAAGATGTTAAAATTACATTCAATGTAACAGGAAGATGGGCAGAAAAGAACCAAGAAATGTTATTAAAAATTAAAAGTGAAGGGCATGAAATAGGAAACCATGGTCATAGACATTTAGATTATGCAAAGCTTTCATATGAAGAAAATTTAGAGCAGATAAAAACTTCTAAAAAAATAATAGAGGACATAATAAATGAGGAAACTAAATTCTTTCAAGCGCCAGCAGGTTCGTTTGGAGAGGGGACTATGAAGGCTGCAAATGAACTTGGATATACAAGTATAAAATGGGATGTTGATACAATAGATTGGAATAATAGAAAAGAACCAGAGGTTATAATAGAAAGAGTAAAGAAAAAAGATATAAAAGATGGTAGTATAGTGCTAATGCATCCAACATATGCAACTACTCAATGTTTAGATGATATTATACAGATAATAAGAGATAAAGGTTTAAAGCCTGGAATGCTTAGTAATATATTTTAAATAAAGTTGATTAAGTTAATATACTAAATTATAATTTAATACATGTAATAAAAAGATAATTTGATTTAATGAACTTAATATATATAATAAATGAAATGAACTTGGAGGAGAAGTTATGTATAAAAAACATGTATTAGAAAATGGACTAACTATAATAGGTGAAGAAATACCATATGTAAAGTCTATATCTTTAGGGGTATGGATTAATGCAGGTTCTAGAATAGAAGATGAAGAAATAAGTGGAGTATCACATTTTATAGAGCATATGCTATTTAAAGGAACAAGAAATAGAACATCTAAGCAAATAGCTAGTGAAATAGATAACTTAGGTGGTCAAATAAATGCTTTTACGAGTAAGGAGTGTACATGTTACTATGTAAAACTATTAGATTCTCATATAGATATAGGAATAGATGTACTTAGTGATATGATATTAAATTCTAAGTTTAATGAAGATGATTTAGATAAGGAAAGATCAGTAATAATTGAAGAGCTAAAAATGTATGAAGATTCACCAGAAGATTTAGCTTATGACTTATTAACTGAAAATATATATAAAAATGATCCATTAGGTATGAATATAATTGGAACTGAAGAATCACTAAACAGACTAAATAGAGAAAAGCTATTAGACTATTTCAATAAATATTATGTTCCTAATAATTCAGTAATAGCTATATCAGGTAACTTTAACTTTGATGAAATAATAAATAAGATAGAAGAAAAGTTTAAAGTTTGGAAGAAAAGGGATGTTAATGTAGATATTAAAAAAGCAGAATTTAAAAGTTGTTTTTTAACTAAAAATAAAGATATAGAACAAGTTAACTTGGCTATGAGCTTAGAAGCAGTTCCTCTTGAAAATGATAAAGAAGTATACGCTTTGGCTGTTATAAATACAGTATTTGGAGGAAGTATAAGTTCTAGATTATTCCAAAAAATAAGAGAAGAAAAGGGACTAGTATATTCTATATATTCTTCTCAAAGTTTATATAGAAAATGTGGAGAATTGGGTATATTTGCTAGTATGAGTAATGAACATTTAAAAGAAGTATATGAGTCAATTATAGAAGAAATAAAGATTATGAAAAAATACTATTTAACAGACCAAGAGATAAAGGAAAGTAAAGAACAATTAAAAGGAAGTTATATACTAGGTCTTGAAAGTACAAGTAGTAGAATGATGTCTATAGGAAGATCATTACTTTTAAATAATAAAGTGGAATCGACAGATGATATACTAAAATCAATAGATAATGTAGATAGAGAAACTGTAAAAATAGTTATAGATAAAATTTTCAACTTAGATAAATTAGGTGTATGTATAGTAGGAAGAGATGTAGAAGAAAATAAACTATAAAATAAGTTGGGGGGATAAACATGAATTTATCTGAAATAGCAGGAAAGGAAATTGTTAACTTAGTAACGGGTGAAAGATTAGGGGTAGTTGGAGAATGTGACCTTATATTAGATGAAGTAAGTGGTGAGATATTAGCGCTTTTAATACCTAGAGAAAGAGGATTTTTTGGAATTAAAAAAGATAAGTCAGTTCTTGAGGTACCATGGAGAAGTATTAGAAAAATAGGAAATGATATGATAATAATAGAATATGATGGTGTTTATTAAAGTATATTAAGTAGATTTATATTAAAATTCATTTGGATAGGTTTAACTTATAAGAACCTTCTAAGTGAATTTTTTTTTATTACTTGGTAAAACTATATTTATAAAGTATATATTGAGAGGAGTTTATTTATGAGATACTATGAAGATAATATAAATTCTAATAGTTACATAGAGTTTTCAAAAAATAAAAGCAAGGCTAACTTAAAAAGTGAAGAAGTAGATAATGAAAATAAAGATAGTCAAAGTGAAGATATAGATAATATAAAACAAATGGGTGTACCTAATATGCCTCAACAAGCTAAAAAAGAGATACAATGTATAACTATAATAGGAGAGATAGAGGGACATTATGTAGGTAATCCTCAAAAGAAATCGACTAAATATGAACATATAATACCTATGCTATATTCAATAGAAGAAAATGAAGATATAAAAGGAGTTCTTATAATACTTAATACTGTAGGTGGAGATGTTGAAGCAGGCCTTGCTATGGCAGAGCTTATAAATAGTATATCAAAAAAAGTTGTAACTTTAGTTTTAGGTGGAAGTCATAGCATTGGTGTACCACTTGCTACTGCAGGAGATTATTCATTTATAGCTCCAACTGCAACTATGGTAGTTCATCCTATAAGAACCAATGGTCTTGTTATAGGTGTTAACGAAACTTTTGAGTACTTTAAGAAGATGCAAGAAAGAATAACTCAATTTATTATAAGAACATCTAATATAGAAAGAGAAGAACTTGAAAAAATAATGCACTCAAAAGAAGATCTAGTAAGTGATGTAGGTAGTGTATTAATAGGAAAAGAAGCTGTAGAATGTGGTCTTATAAATGAAGTTGGTGGATTAAAAGATGCTATGAATAAGTTAAAAGAACTTATAAAAGAAAGCAATAATAAATAAGATTTGTTTAATATACAGAATATATGATATAATTAAAGAATATAGTTAAAGTGTTAGTGTTTATGCATTAACACTTTTTGCTATGATTAGGATATAAGATACTTATTAAATTAGAATGATAAAAGAGGTGAGATGGGTGGCCAAGAAGAAAAATACTAAAAGCAAGAAGAAAAATAAAAATTTAGAATTTAATGCTGAATATCACAACTTAGTTACTATATTTATTGGTATATTTTTATTGTATAGCTTAAATTCCAATTCTATGGGATTTGTAGGAAGTATGATGCAGACTATTTTTAAAGGATTATTTGGAGGTCTGTCTATTTTTATACCATTTATAATAGTTGCTACAGGGATACTTGGTTTCTTTGATGGAAACGAATATATATATAGAATAAAAAATACTAAAATGTATTATTTAACAATAGCATTTATATTTGTATTCTATGGTTTATTAAATGCTAGATCTCTTCCAGTTGAAAGCCCGCTAAGCAGTGAAATGTTTAAATCAGTGATTCAAATGGGTGTTGATGGTAGTGGAAGTGGTTTAATTGCAACAACTATAACTTACTATATAAAACAGGCATTTGGTATAACTGGAGGATGGTTAATAAGTATATTTGCACTTACAGTTGGTATTATGTTTGTATTTAATATATCTATAAAAGACTTAGTATCAAATATAAAAGCTAAATCAAAAGGAATAAAAAATAGTGATTTAACTATGAAAGAAAGAATGGCCAACATGAAGCAATCTGTAATAGAAATGGTTACAGATGAAGTTGATGAAGAAACTGTGATTAAAAAGCATGGCTTATTTAAAAAAGATAAGAAAAAAGAAGAAGTTATAGAAGATGACTATGATGAAATAGAAGACAAGACTATAAAGATTGTAGGGTTTAATAAAGCAGAAGACGACTATTTAGAAATATTAGAAGGCACTCAAAGTATGCCATCAGAACTTGATGTATTAAAAGAACTTCAAAATACAAGTAAACAAAATATAAATAATGATGTATATGAAGATGTCAAAGAACAGCCAATAAAGACATCTAAGACTTATGATAGTGAGAAAACTCAAACAATAAGTATAAAACAAGAGGCAAACTACGATAATTATAAAATACCAAGTGTTAATTTATTAAATAAGATAGATAAAAAGGCTGATGATAATAGTAAAAAGAAAGTGTTAAAAAATGCTTCTTTACTAGAAAAAACTCTAGCAGACTTTGGCGTTGAAGCTAAAGTAAATCAAGTTACAGTAGGACCTACTATAACAAGATATGAAATACAGCCAAGTCCAGGGGTTAAAGTAAGTAAAATAGTAAACTTAACAGATGATATAGCATTAAGTTTAGCTGCTAGAAGTATAAGGATGGAAGCTCCGATCCCAGGTAAAAGTGCTATAGGTATAGAGGTTCCAAATGAAACTCCTTTAATGGTTGGACTTAGAGAAGTATTTGAAAGTGAAGAATTTAAGAAGTTTGACTCTCCACTTGCTATGGCACTTGGAAAAGACATAAGTGGAAAGCCAGTGATAGGCGATATAGGTAAAATGCCACATTTACTTATAGCAGGATCAACAGGTTCTGGTAAGAGTGTTTGCGTAAATACATTGATAAGTAGTATACTATATAAGGCAAGACCGGATGAAGTTAAGTTACTTTTAATAGATCCTAAGGTTGTTGAACTTGCAAATTATAATGGAATACCTCACTTATTAATACCAGTTGTAACAGACCCTAAAAAAGCTGCTAATGCACTTAATTGGGCAGTCGTAGAAATGAATAAGAGATATAAGATGTTCGCTGAAAATGGAGTAAAAGATATTACAAGTTACAATGAAAAATGTGAAGAAAAACTTCCAAAGATAGTTATAATAATAGACGAGCTTGCTGACCTTATGATGGCAAGTGCTAATGATGTAGAAGATTATATATGTAGATTGGCACAAATGGCAAGAGCTGCAGGTATGCATTTAATAGTAGCAACTCAAAGACCATCAGTAGATGTTATAACAGGTGTTATAAAAGCTAACATACCTTCAAGAATTGCATTTGCTGTTTCATCACAAACAGACTCTAGAACAATACTTGATATGGGTGGAGCTGAAAAGTTACTTGGAAAAGGTGATATGTTATTCTATCCACTAGGTGCATCAAAGCCAGTTAGACTTCAAGGGGCATTTATATCAGAAAATGAATCACAAAATGTTATAGACTTTGTTAAATCACAAGTTAAAGAAGAAGTAAAATATGAAGAAAATATAATGGATACAATATCTAAGGTTAATATGGAAAAGTCAAGTGATGAAGATGATCTTTTAAGTGAAGCTATTGAATTTGTTGTAGAAAGTGGTCAAGGTTCTGCATCTATGCTTCAAAGAAAGTTTAAGATTGGATTTAATAGAGCTGCAAGACTTATAGATTCTATGGAAGAACGAGGTATAGTAGGACCTAATGAAGGAAGTAAACCTAGAAAAGTATTAATGAGCAAACAAGATTTACAAAATTTAGAAGGTGAATAAAATTTGAAGACAATAAAGATAGAAGATGCATTAAAATTAAAAAACTGTATATTTATAGATGTTAGAACTGAATCTGAGTACAAAGAAGATCATATATTAGATGCATTTAATATGCCTTTATTTAAAGATCATGAACATTGTGAAGTAGGAACAATATATAAAATGCAAGGGAAAAATGAAGCTATTCAAAAAGGGTTTGACTTTGTAGGATATAAGTTAAAAGATATGTATATACAAGTCACAAGCCTTGCAAGTGAATATGATAATATAGTAATATATTGTGCTAGAGGCGGAATGAGAAGTGGATCTGTATGTAACCTATTTGCCTCTCTAGGAATGAGCATATATAAACTTGAAGGTGGATATAAGGCATATAGAAATTATGTATTAGAATATTTAGATAACATAATGAATGTTAAAAACTTTATAGTTGTTCATGGATTAACAGGAGTTGGGAAAACTGACTTATTAAATATACTAGACGAAAAAAATGTGGACAATATAGATTTGGAAGGAATCGCTAAAAATAGTGGATCTACATTTGGTTTTATAACGCATGATAAAAAACCACCAACTCAGAAAAAATTTGAATCAAAAATATTTGAAAAAATATTTTTCTCAAATAGTGATTATATATTCATAGAAAGTGAAAGTAAAAGAGTAGGACATGTATTAATACCAAATAATATTTATGATGCTATAGTTAGAGATGGATATCATATACTTCTTGAATGTAGCTTAGAAAATAGAGTAAAAAGACTTTGTAGAGATTATGTATACAATAAAGATGAAAATAATTTAGAAGTATTAAAAGATTGTATAAATAAATTTAGAAAAAGACTTGGACATAATAAAGTTGATGAATATATTAATTTATTAGAAGAAGGAAAATACGAGGAACTAGTAGAAAAATACTTAGTAGAGTATTATGATCCATTATATATGCATTCGGTTGATAAATATAAATATAACGAAGTTATAAACTTTGATAATGTTGACGTCGCAGTAGAAGAAGTTATAAAATTTCATAAATCAGCAATGGAAGGAGCAATAAAATGTTAAAAATAGCACTAGAATCATTAGGATGTTCTAAAAACTTAGTAGATGCAGAAATAATGATGGGAATACTTAACAAAAAAGGATACAAATTAGTAGGAGATTTTGAGGAAGCAGATATAATATTAGTAAATACTTGTGGATTTATAGAATCTGCAAAACAAGAATCTATACAAACTATATTAGAATTAGCACAATTAAAAGAAACTGCTAATTTAAAATTACTTATAGTTACAGGATGTTTAGCACAAAGATATGCTGAAGAATTAAAAACAGAAATACCAGAAATAGATGCAATAGTAGGAACAGGAAGTTATCAACAAATAGATGAAATCATAGCTAACCTTGAAAAAGAAAATCATATAGTAAGCTTAAATGACATAGACTTTGCGTATAATGAAGATTTACCAAGATATGTATCGACTCCAGATTATATGGCTTATTTAAAAATAGGAGAAGGATGCGATAATAAATGTACTTATTGTATAATACCTAAATTAAGAGGTAAATACAGAAGTAGAAAAATGGAAGATATAATATCAGAAGCTAAGGATTTAGCAGCAAAAGGTGTTAAAGAGTTAGTTGTTATAGCGCAAGATACAACAAAATATGGTTGTGACTTATATGGTAAAGAAATGCTTCCAGAATTATTAGAAGAACTTGCACAAATAGAAGGTATAAAATGGATAAGAATAATGTATTCATATCCAGAATCAATAACTGAAGAATTAGTTAAAGTTATTAAAAAATATGATAATATATGTAATTACTTTGATATGCCAATACAACATGCAAGCAATAAAATATTAAAGTTAATGAATAGACATACTACAAAAGAAAATATACTATCAACTATAAATATGATAAGAAAGCATATACCAGATGCAACATTAAGAACTACAATAATAGTAGGATTCCCAGGTGAAACTGAAGAAGATTTTAATGAATTAGTAGAATTTGTTAAAGTAGCTAAGTTTGATAGACTTGGAGCATTCTCTTATTCAAGAGAAGAAGATACACCAGCTGATAAACTTCCAAACCACTTAGAGCAAGATGTTAAAGATGAAAGAAGAGATGCTTTAATGTTAGTTCAACAAAGTATATCAGAAGAACTAAATGCTGCAAAAGTAGGAAATATATATGAAGTTTTAGTAGAAGAACAAATAGAAGACAAAGTATATATAGGAAGAACTCAAGGAGATGCAGAGGAAATAGACAGTATAGTATATGTTAAATCTGATAAAAAGTTAAACATAGGTGACTTCGTAAATGTAAAAATAACTAGTGCATTAGAATATGATTTAATGGGGGATATAGTTAATGAACTTGCCTAATAAACTAACTTTATTTAGGATATTTTTAATACCAGTATTTATACTTGTTATGTTATTTAATATACCAAGTAAATACTTAATAGCATGTGTAATATTTATAGTAGCATCTATAACAGATGCAATGGATGGACATATAGCTAGAAAGCATAATTTAATTACTGATTTTGGAAAATTTATGGATCCATTAGCAGATAAGTTGCTGGTTATATCAGCACTTATATGTATGATAGAAGTAGATTTAGTATCTAGTTGGATGGTAATTATAATTGTTGCTAGAGAACTTACAGTAAGTATACTAAGAGCAATAGCTGCTGCTGATGGAAAAGTAATAGCAGCAAGTGGTGGTGGTAAATTAAAGACAATAAGCCAAATGATAGCAATACCACTTTTACTTTTAGGAGCTCAGTTTGGAAGTAATATATTACTATCTATAGGGAATATAACCATATTAATAGCTACATTGCTTACTTTATATTCTGGATGGGAATATTTATATAAAAATAAAAACTTATTTATGGAAAGTAAATAATTAAAAGGAGCTATTATTAAGACTAACTATTAGAGTTAATTTCTTAGTATAGCTCCTTTATATTTTATAAATTAAAAGTTTTACTGTTTATGTATTTTTTATTAAATTTGGTTAGAATAAAAAAGCCTATCTTAAATTAGGAAGATATTATAAATAAAACTTGTATAAAAATACAAATAAAGGTTTATAAATAAAATAAGTATGGTAAAATCTTACTGAAAACAAATTCTAATTTTATATATTAAAACTATAACCTATAAATATAAACCTATATTTCATATATAACTAAATATAAAATAAATTATATACAATTAATATAAAAGATATTAGTTTTCCTAAATATTAATTAAAGTGAGAGAAATATATATTATTATTAATGAGGATGAAGTGAATTTTGTAATTGACGGAGATTATTTTATGCTATATAATAGTTATATAAAATAGAACGAATGTTTGGTATTTATAGAAATGAAAGGAATGATATAGATGAGTATAGAGCAAGAAAAACTAAATGCACTTAATCAAGCATTAGGTAAAATAGAAAAAGAGTTTGGTAAAGGATCAGTAATGAAGCTTGGGGAAGCTACATCAATGGCAATTGATGTTATATCAACAGGATCAATAGGTCTTGATATAGCAGTTGGTATAGGTGGACTTCCAAAAGGAAGAATAATAGAAGTATATGGGCCAGAATCTTCAGGTAAAACAACAGTTGCACTTCATACAGTAGCAGAAGCGCAAAAGCAAGGTGGAATAGCAGCGTTTATAGATGCGGAACATGCACTTGACCCAGTGTATGCAAAGGCGTTAGGCGTAGACATAGATAACTTAATAATATCTCAACCAGATACAGGAGAACAAGCACTAGAAATAGCAGAAGCACTTATAAGAAGTGGGGCTATAGATATAATTGTAGTTGACTCAGTTGCAGCACTTGTTCCAAGAGCAGAAATAGAAGGAGATATGGGAGATTCTCACGTTGGTTTACAAGCTAGACTTATGTCTCAAGCACTTAGAAAATTAACAGGATCTATAAAAAAATCTAACTGTGTTGCAATATTCATAAACCAATTAAGAGAAAAGGTTGGAATAATGTTTGGTAATCCTGAGACAACAACGGGAGGACGTGCTCTAAAGTTCTACTCATCAGTAAGATTAGATGTTAGAAAAATAGATACTATAAAGCAAGGGGATAAGGTATTAGGAAGTAGAACAAGAGTTAAGGTTGTTAAAAATAAAGTGGCTCCACCATTTAAACAAGCTGAATTTGATATAATGTATGGAGAAGGTATATCTAAAGTTGGTGATTTATTAGATATAGCGTCAGATATAGATATAGTTAAAAAGTCAGGAGCTTGGTATAGTTACAATGATACTAAACTTGGACAAGGTAGAGAAAATGTTAAAAAGTTCCTACAAGATAATCCAGATTTAATAAAGGAAATAGACGAAAAAGTTAGACATTACTATAAATTAGATGAAACTAGAGAAAATGCTCAAGAAGAAGACGACACATTATTAAATTTGGAATAATAAAATAATACACACCTCCTATTAACTTGACATGCGATAGAAAAAATTATAAAATTAATTAAGGACATAGTATCTAAATATGATTTTTAAATAAAATACTCTTAAATGTTACAAATAGAGGATTTTATCGACATTACAATATATATCTTAGAAGTAATGATTGTATTTTTTCTATATGCTATAGTTTTAATTGAATTATAAAATTATTTAGACTCTTAAAATGTAATTTTGGGATTATTATCAAAGGAGGTGGGTGTCATAGATATAATAAGTATTTTATTAGGGATAGCAGTAGGTATTATTGCTGGTTATTTTGTGAGAAAAAATATATATGAGTCAAAAATTGGCCAAGCTAACAGCGAAGCTGATAGAATAATAAAACAAGCAGAAGACGACTCAAAAAGAATACACAAAGAGAAGTTATTAGAAGCACAAGAGGAAATTCATAAGTTAAGAACTGAATCTGAAAGAGAAAATAAGGAAAGAAGATCTGACTTACAAAAATTTGAAAGAAGAGTTATACAAAAAGAAGAAATATTAGACAAAAAGTTACAAAACTTAGAACAAAAGGAAACAAGCCTAGGGGACAAGTTAAAGAATGTAGCTAAAAAAGAAGAAGAGATTGAGGCTATAAAAACCCAGCAATTAGAAAAATTAGAGAGTATATCAGGAATAACATCTGATAAGGCAAAAGAAATAATATTAACTAATGCTGAAAGAGACGTTAGAAGAGAAATGTCTATAATGATAAAGGAAATAGAGTCTCAAGCTAAGGAAGAAGCAGAGAAGAAATCAAGGGAAATAATAGGGTATGCTATACAAAAATGTGCAGCAGACCATGTTGCTGAAACTACTGTTACTGTTGTAAATTTACCTAATGATGAAATGAAGGGTAGAATTATAGGTAGAGAAGGTAGAAATATAAGAACATTAGAAACATTAACAGGAATAGATTTGATAATAGATGATACTCCTGAAGCTGTAATATTATCAGGGTTTGATCCTATAAGAAGAGAAGTTGCTAGAATAGCACTTGAAAAATTAATTGTAGATGGAAGAATACATCCAGCTAGAATTGAAGAAATGGTTGAAAGAGCCAAAAAAGATGTTGAAAATGATATTAAAGAAGAAGGCGAACAAGCGACTTTAGAAACAGGTGTACATGGTTTACACCCTGAAATTATAAGACTTTTAGGAAGATTAAAGTATAGAACTAGCTATGGTCAAAATGTGTTAAAGCATTCAATAGAAGTTGCATACTTAGCAAGCGTAATGGCTTCAGAGTTAGGTCTTGATGTAAATTTAGCTAAAAGAGCAGGTTTATTACATGACATCGGTAAAGCAATAGATCAAGAGCAAGAAGGACCTCATGCATTAATCGGAGGAGATTTTGCTAAAAAGTATCATGAATCAGCATTAGTTGTAAATGCTATTGCTGCTCACCATGGTGATGTTGAAATGATGTCTATGGAAGCTGTTTTAGTTCAAGCAGCTGATGCAATATCAGCAGCAAGACCAGGCGCTAGAAGAGAAACGTTAGAAGCTTATATTAAGAGATTAGAGAAACTTGAAGAAATTGCAAATTCTTATGAGGGCGTAGATAAGTCATATGCCATTCAAGCTGGAAGAGAAATTAGAATCATGGTTAAACCAGAACAATTAGACGATGCTGGTTCAATTGAATTAGCACGTAATTTAGCTAAAAGTGTTGAAGAACAATTAGAGTATCCAGGGCAAATTAAGATCAATGTAATTAGAGAAATAAGAGCAGTGGATTTTGCTAAATAAATAAAAAAATGCATTTTGTATTATTACAAAATGCATTTTTTATATTTTTTTTAAAAATTTTTTAAATTTTTTTTAAAATTAAAAGGAGATTTCAGTCTTTTGTAGAATATATAATCATATAAGTAATTATAAGAATTTATAAACAATCATATGTAAACGATTTTAAATCAGGAGGTAGAAATACAAATGGAAGTATTAAAAGTATCAACAAAATCTAATCCAAATTCAGTGGCAGGTGCTCTAGCAGCAATTATTAAGGAGAAAAATATTGTAGAAATACAAGCTGTAGGTGCAGGTGCAATAAATCAAGCAGTAAAGGCTATAGCAATTGCAAGGGGCTTTGTTGCTCCAAGTGGAAGAGACATAGTATGTATACCTGCCTTTACTGACATAGAAATTGATGGTGAAGAAAGAACAGCTATAAAATTAATTGTACAACCTAGATAAAAAATAAGTTTATATTAAAAGACATTTTAGTATTGAAATTATTTTAAGGACAGTATATAATGTAATCGTTAGATATATAATATATTATACGTAAAGAGGTGTGTTTTAATGGTATCTAAAGAAGTAATAGTAAACAATGGAACTGGTTTACATGCAAGACCAGCGACTTTATTAGTTAAGAAAGCTTCATCTTTCAAATCTGATGTAAGCATTGAATTTAACGGAAAGAAAGCTAACGTTAAAAGCTTAATTGGTGTTTTATCTTTAGGAGTTACTAAAGGAGCTAACATCACAGTTACAGCTAGCGGTGATGATGAAACTTTAGCAGCAGAAGAAATCGCTAAATTAATCGAAACTTTAGAAGACTAAAATAAAAAAAGTGCGTAAGCACTTTTTTTTATTTTATTGTATGTTTTACTAGTTTACTTATCTGTATTAAATGTTATAATATTACATCTAAATATTAAAGATATTAAATCAATAGCACATATTAATATTAAAATATATATCATTCTTAAAATAGTAGGTGAACCACCACATAATACTGATAGAATATTAATATTAAATATTCCTATTATCCCCCATGTTAATGATCCTAGTAAAACTACAATGGCTGAAAACTTATCAAAGGTACTTAATTTACACATAATAATTCCTCCGTAATATGTATTATAATAAATAATATGAAAATTTTTTTTTATTATTACTAACAAAAAAAATAAAAATATGATATAATACGAATTATATTATGTTAAAAGCATAAATTATTCGGAGGTGTTCAAATGACAAACTTATACAATTCGCCATTAAACTCTAGATATGCATCAAAGGAAATGAGTTATATATTTTCTGATGATATGAAATTTACAACTTGGAGAAAGTTATGGGTTGCTTTAGCTGAAGGGGAAAGAGAATTAGGAATAAATATAACAGAAGAGCAAATTAATGAGTTAAAAGCTAATATAGATAATATAAATTACGATGAGGCAAGAAAAAGAGAAAAAGAAGTAAGACATGATGTTATGAGTCATGTATATGCATATGGATTACAATGTCCTCATGCAAAAGGAATCATACACTTAGGTGCTACTAGCTGCTATGTTGGGGATAATACTGATATAATAATAATGAGAGATGCATTATTATTAACTAAGAAAAAGATAGTTACAGTTTTAAATCATTTATCAAATTTTGCAATGAAATATAAGGATATGCCTACATTAGGATTTACACATTTTCAACCTGCTCAATTGACTACAGTTGGCAAGAGAGCTACATTATGGATGCAAGATTTAGTTTTAGATATAGAAAATATAGATTTTCTATTAAGTAAATTGAAACTAAGAGGGGTTAAAGGTACAACTGGAACTCAAGCAAGCTTTATGAATTTATTTGAAGGTGATGAAAGTAAAGTTAAAGCATTAGATACATATGTAGCTGAAAAAATGGGATTTGAAAAGAGTTATGGAGTAACAGGACAAACATATCCTAGAAAAATTGATTCTATAGTTTTAAATACTTTATCAGAAGTAGCACAAAGTGCATATAAGTTTAGTAATGATTTAAGATTATTACAAAGTATGAAAGAAGTAGAAGAACCATTTGAAAAACATCAAATTGGATCTTCAGCTATGGCATATAAGAGAAATCCAATGAGAAGTGAAAGAATGGGTGCTTTAGCAAGAACAGTTGTAGTTAATGCTTTAAATCCTGCAATAACAGCTTCTACGCAATGGTTTGAAAGAACATTAGATGATTCAGCTAATAAGAGAATATCAGTAGCAGAAGCTTTCTTAGCTTTAGATGGTGTTTTAAATCTTTATATTAATATTGCTGAAAATATGGTTGTTTATGATAAAGTAATAGCTAAACATGTTAATGAAGAATTACCATTTATGGCAACAGAAAATATAATGATGGAATCAGTTAAAAAGGGTTGCGATAGACAAGAGTTACATGAAAGAATTAGAGAACATTCAATGGCAGCAGCTCAAAGAGTTAAGGGTGAAGGGTTAAATAATGATTTAATTGAAAGAATCATGGCAGATGATTACTTTAGATTATCAAGAGAAGAAATTTTAGCAATAATCGATCCACAAAAATTTGTAGGTAGAGCTCCAAGTCAAGTTGTTGAATTTATTGCTGAATATGTTTCACCTATTATAGATGAAAATAAGGATGCATTAGAAATAAAAAGTGAAATTACTGTTTAGTTAAAATATTAATCTACTTTAAGTTAATTGAAATTAACTTAAAGTAGATTTTTTATTAAATATAGCTTATTTATAGTGTAATCTAACTAATATTGTAATGTAATTTATTTAGTAATCATATGTTATAGTAAATAATACAATAAGGGGATTACACTAAATAATGAAAGAGATTTATGAATATTTATTGAAAAACTCAACTTTTGATAACTTAATTAAAAACTATATACAAGGGAATAGAATTGCTATAATTAGAAATAATGAAAAAAGTGATTATGTTATAAATTATTTACAAGAATATATATTAAACAATGCTACTGTAGAAGGAGTTGAAAAGAAATATAAAGATTTGAATTCATGTTACAATTTAGATTCAATTAAGTCAAAGAAGCTTATAGTACTTAATAGAGAGATAAATAATAATAAAAGAAATATTATAAATACATTTCTGACATTCATAGAAAAAGATAATTTAGGAAGGTCATTAAATGATTTATATTCAATAACTAAGAAAAGTTTAGATTTTAAAGATGAATCTTTTAGGTTTTTTTCGATTTTAAGTAAATGTAAAGAAGTAATTGGAAATGAAGAAGAAACAGTTGTAGAAGAAATCGATAAAATTATTGCAGGAAATTATATTAATATATATATAAAGTATTTAAAGTTTAAAGGAAATAAAAAGTTTGAAATTATAAAAGATAATATAGATGTAAGTGATATAAAAAAAATAATAACAAAATTAAGTGGCATTTTGAATAATAGTTTTGCATTTATGCCTCCTATCTATAATAATGAATACACGAGTGATTTTGAAAATGAAGAAATTTATTATAAAAATTATACTCCTGAACAGTTGCTAGAAGAAGTCAAAAAAATTAATTACAAACATAATAAAAAATTGTTAGGGGAAATCGTAGATATAAAGTGGTATAAATTCTCTCAAATATTTAATTATAAGAAAATAACTAATAAAAATAAACAAGTTCAGGATGCTTATTATAAAAGAGAAAAAGAGATTTATAATCAATATATGGAGAATATTGATAATTTAAAGTTATTTTCAAGTTCATTCAAATTTTTAACTAAGGTTTTTAAAGAAAAGGTATTAGATGAAATTGATGATAATGTATCGAATGAAGATAATTTATATGAATGTATACTAAATTTAAAAGAAACATTAACTACATATGAAGAATTTTTAAGTTTAGAAAATAAAGTTAAATCTTTAAGTGATATTCAAAGAAATATATTAGATTATTGTTATGATAAGATTGATAATAAGAATGATTTAGAGAAAATAATTAGATTCATACCAAGTTATTATTTATATGAAGAAATTGAAGAGGATGAGCTTAAATATGAGGAAGAAATAATTGAGTATGAATATGTAGATGAAAGAATAAGGAATCTACATTTAGCTTTAAAAGCATATGACGATATTATTCCACAAGTATTAAAGGAATATAGTTATAAAAATACAAATGATTATCTTAAAGAAAACAAAATTGATATTAACAAATTAGATTTTATAGAAGTAATTGATAATAAATATGAAGAAAAAAATTATAAGCTTTTATCTAATTTATATCCATTTTTAATTATTAGTAAAGAGGAGTACGATGCTAACAAAGAAATGATAAATAATAGTTTTCAAGTTATTATAAAAAGTGAAGATTTCTTAATTAGTGATGATATTAAGGAATATAAAAGTGAAATTTCAACTAATGAGAGATTAGATAAGGGGATAACTAACTTGCTTTCTAATTTAGGTTATCACATATATGAAGATGAAAAGGATAAATCACTTTTATATGTATCTGGATGCAAGGGTAAAGATGAAATTAAAACAATATTTATAAATAATAAAGAAGAATTTAATGTTAATATCTTAATAAGATTATTAGATATTATAGATAAAAGAGGAGAATTGATATATATATGGTATAGGAATTGGTGGCTAAATAAAAATGAAGAAGTACAAAGATTACATTTTCTATTAAATAGGTAAGGATATATTAGGCATAAATTTAGTATGCCTAATTTTTTTGCATTAATTTATATAAATGTGATAAAATTAGTGAATAAATTACTAATCAAAGGAGAAGACGATGAATTTAATAACAGTTGAAAATATAAAAAAGACATATAGTGAAAAAGTTTTATTAAATGATGTTTCATTTGGAATTAATGATGGTGATAAAATAGGGCTTATTGGATTAAATGGTAGTGGAAAGTCTACATTATTAAAAATAATAACAGGAAGAGATGAGTTCTTTGATGGAAGTATTACAAAAGGTAAGGGAGTAAGAGTAGAGTACCTTTCACAAAACTCAGAGTTTGATGCTAATGCAACAGTTTTAGAACAAGTATTTAATAGTGATACCCCTGAAATGAAATTGTTGATGGAATATGAAAATTTACTAGATAAAACTAAAAATGAAGAATTTAATGAAGATATTAACAATAGGCTTATAAAAACTCAAGAAAAAATTGATTCCTTAAATTTATGGAATTTAGAAAGTGAAGTTAAAGTTATATTAACTAAGCTTGGAATAAATGATTATACTATGAAAATGGGTACTTTATCTGGTGGACAAAAGAAGAGGGTATTTTTAGCATCAGCATTAATAAAACCATGTGAGTTACTTGTACTAGATGAGCCTACTAACCATTTAGATTCAGGATCTATAGAATGGCTAGAAGAATATTTAAATAATAGAAAAGGTGCATTATTAATGATTACTCATGATAGATATTTCCTAGATAGAGTATCTAATAAAATTTTAGAATTAGATAGAGGAAATATATATACTTACATAGGTAATTATAGTGCATTCCTTGAAAAGAAAGCTGAAAGAATAGAATTAGAAGCAGCTAGTGAAGAGAAAAGGCAAAAGTTAATATTAAAAGAGTTGAAATGGGTAAGAAGAGGGGCTAAAGCTAGAACAACAAAACAAAAGGCAAGGCTTCAAAGATTTGATGATTTAATTAATGAGGAATATATAGCTCCAAAGGCTAATTTAGAAATGTCTTTCATTGGAACTAGATTAGGTAAAAAAATTATAGAATTGAAAAATATAAGCAAGGGATATGGAACTAAAAATCTTATAGATAATTTTAATTATACAGTATTAAAAGAAGATAGAATTGGAATTATTGGAGACAATGGAGTAGGGAAAACAACACTACTTAATATAATTAGAAACTCTATTACTCCAGATGAGGGGAATATAGAAATTGGTGAAACTGTAAAGATATCTACATTTTCTCAAGATGATTCACATATGGATTTATCTATGAAAGCTATTGATTATGTTAAAGAAGGAGGAGAGTGGATTCCTACAGAAGATGGAACTAAAATAAGCGCCTCTCAGCTTGCAGAACGTTTCTTATTTGATGGTACAATGCAATATACAATGATAGAAAAGCTTTCAGGAGGAGAGAGAAGAAGACTTCATTTACTAAGGGTGCTTATGGAAGCTCCAAATGTATTAATTTTAGATGAGCCAACTAATGATCTTGATATAGAAACATTAAAAATACTTGAAGATTTTATTGATGAGTTTATAGGTGTTGTAATTGTTGTTTCCCATGATAGATATTTCTTAGATAGAATTTGTAATAAGATATTTTCATTTGAGGGTAGAGGATTAATTAACATATATAATGGAAACTATAGTGATTATTTAATTAATAAGGAAATTAAATTTTTAAAAGAAAAAGAAGCGGAGCAAAATAATAAAGCTGAAATAAGTAAGAAAAAAACTTACGTGAAAAATAAAGACGAAAGACCAAAGTTTACTTTTAAAGAACAAAAGGAATTTGAAACTATATACACTGATATTGAAGCTATAGAAAATAAAATTGCAGAAATAGAAGAGGAAATGATAAAAAATTCAAGTAGTTATGGTTTATTAAATGAATTAGATCAAGAAAAAACTAAGCTTGAAGAGGAATTATTAGAAAAAACAGCAGTCTGTACAGAGATATTACAGGATGCGAGAAATGAATTATATCTGAATATGAGATTTTTAGATGTGGCATTGAACAGTCTTTCCCTGCAGCCGACGTTTGAGGTGTCGGATTATGCAGTGGATGGAGCAGTCTTTTATTATGAAATTCCACATCTGATCGAACAGTATAAAATAGGAAATGTTATGGTGAACCGTGCGTATCTGCACAGTGTGTTCCACTGCCTGTTTGCCCATGTCTTTAAGGAAAAACGGGAAGAGAAAATGCTTTGGGATTTAGCATGTGACATTGCAGTAGAATCCGTCATTGACAGCCTGCCGGTGCGGTGTTTGAGAATGCCCTCAAGACCTTACCGCAGGGCAGTTTATAATGGATTACAGGAAAAAATCCGTGTTCTTACCGCAGAGGGGATTTATAAATTGTTAGCAGAAAACGATATGGACCCCCGCATGATCGCGCGGCTGGTATTGGAATTTCGTGTGGATGACCACCGATACTGGAAAAGCGACAGCGAAAAAAAGCGAAACGGAATGCCGAATGAAAACCGCTGGCAGGATATTCGGGAAAAGATGGAGACCGAATTATCTACATTTTCGAAAGAGGCGGCAGAAGATTCCAAAGGATTGTGTGAACAGCTTGCCGTAGA
>OMGY01001603.1_pt1 | contig 19587 bp, 18 predicted proteins | sample 1674461 | NCBI WGS metagenome assembly OMGY01 (sample SAMN05578579, study PRJEB25193) | human gut metagenome | biome: Human Microbiome; feature: human-associated habitat; material: feces | host: Homo sapiens | place: USA:Birmingham
CCACTGGGAGGAAAACCAGGAGCGCAAGGAGTATATCCTGGGGCTGATGCTGGAGCAGGGCAAGCTGACCAAGGAAGAGTATAACGCCGCTATGGCGCAGGAGATCGTGCTGGCCACCGGCACCAACAGCAATGCCACCATCCAGACCTGGTTTGTGGACTATGTGACCGATGAGGTGTGCCGTGACCTGGCCGAAAAGCAGGGCATTACCGAGGCAGAGGCGTACCAGAACCTCATCGGCGGCGGCTACCGCATTTACACCACCTGCGAGGAGCGGGTACAGGAGATCCTGGAGGACTACTATTCCAGTCCCGATAACTTCCCGCCTGTGAATAACGAGGAATATCCCCAGTCGGCTTTTGTCATCACTGATACCAATGGCGCCCTAAAGGGTATTGTGGGCGGCAACCGCGGCAAGGAGGGCAACCGCATCTGGAACCGGGCCAGTGATACTACCCGTCAGATCGGCTCCACCATCAAGCCCATCACCTCCTATGTGCTGGGCATCGAAAAAGACCTCATCACCTATTCCACCGTCATCGAGGACCGGCAGGTCGTCATCAACCCCGATGAGGTGAGCTACAGCCAGCCGCTGTGGGTGCCCAAGAACGAGTATAACAGCTTCAAGGGCTTTGTGACGGTGCGTACTGCCCTCATTCGCTCCATCAATACCGTGGCGGTGCAGATCACCCAGAAGCTGGGCACCACCACCAGCTACGATTTCCTCAAGTATTCGCTGAACGTGGATACCCTGACCGCCGGGGACAACAGCTACAGCCCCATGGCGCTGGGCTCCCTTTCCAAGGGCATGACGCTGGTGAAGCTGGCGGGCGCCTATCAGATGTTCGGCAACGGCGGCGTGCGCACCGAGCCGTACAGCTACACCCGTGTGGAGGATACCTACGGCAATGTGATCCTGGAGAAAAACACCGTTCCGGTCCGGGTCATCAGCGCTGAGACCGCCACCGTGATGAACCGCCTGCTGCAGGAGGTCACCGGGTGGGAGGGCACCGGCGCTGCCGCCAACCTGGGGGCTATGAATATCCCTGTGGCGGGCAAGACCGGTACCACCGATGACAGTGTGGACCAGTGGTTTGTGGGTGTTACCCCATACTATGTGGGTGTGTGCTGGCTGGGTTACGATTCCCGCTATAAGACCGATGAGGCGGGGAACATCCAGTATAATAAATACGGCGTGGCCATCCCCAATTCCATCCGGTACTCCAGCTACCCGCCCCCCAAGATCTGGCGGGCCATTATGAGCCAGGTGCATGAGGGGGCCAGCGGGCAGAGCTTTGAGACCAGCAACAATGTGACCAGTTACCAGTACTGCAAGCTGACCGGTATGCTGGCCGGGCCAGGCTGCTCCGATACCGCCACCGGCTGGTATAAGAATTCCAACATCCCGCAGGTGTGCAGCTACCATAACTACGGCAGCAGCTACGGCGTGCACCTGAAATACCGCATCGAATCCGAACCCCGCGGCACGGCCGGCGGCGTGCGCGCGTGCAGCGACTTTTACGGCAGGGAGGATTTTCTCGTCATCAGCGGCGACGCCGCGTGCAGCTTTGACCTGCTGGGGCTCTACCGCCGGCACCAGCAGGCGGACGCGGCCGTAACGATCGCACTCTACCCGAACGCAGAGCCGCTGCAGTATGGGCTCGTGCTGCAGGACCGGCAGGGGCTTGTGCAGCACTTCATCGAAAAACCGGACTGGGAGCACGTCGTGACCGATCTCGTGAACACCGGGATCTATATTGTCTCCCCGCGGGCAATGGCCTATGTGCCGGAAGATCAGCCGTTTGATTTTGCCAAAGATCTCTTCCCGCTGCTGCTCGCGGCGCACGAGCCGATCCTCGGCGTGCCGATGGACGGCTACTGGTGCGACATCGGCACGCCGCGCGCCTACTACCGGTGCAGTCTTGACGTGCTTGACGGGCGGCTGAGCCCGGCGCAGCCGGACGCTCCGGACGACCTGCCGCCGCAGCTCCCGCACGCAGACCCGAACCGCCGCACCGTCCCCTGCCGCGACCGCGCGCACCTGATGCGCACGGTCTCGGAGGCCATGATGGAGGCCGGGGCGGACTTTACCGACGGGCTGCACCTGTGCGACGGCGGCTGGGAGCTGAGCATCCGGCCGGACGCGAACGCTTCCGCCCTGCAGGTCGAGGCAAACGCGCCGGACGCCGCCGCCGAGACGGCGCATCTGCTCGAACTGATGGAGCGGGACGAAAACCAATAGAGCGAGAATAGCGCGCAAAAACCGCCGCATCCAAGATGCGGCGGTTTTCCCCTCGGCCGAAAGGATTTTCGGCCGAGGGGAAAACCCGAAAGCACAAATGGGTTTGTGCTTTCGGAGTGCATCTCATTCGAGGCGGGCCTTGCCCCCTCGAGCTCCCCCGCTGTGCGATCGTCTCTTGCCGCAGCAACTGCTTCCAACTGCTGCAAAAACCGCCGCATCCCAAGATGCGGCGGTTTTCTGATACTTATTGCTTGTAGTGGTGTGCGTCCTCGAGGACCATTTCCTTGACCTTCATCAGGCGCACCTTGGTCGAACTTTCGTTCTCGTCCAGCTTCATGGAGATGTAACGAATGTTCTGCTCCAGCTCGGGGATCATAACGTATTCGAGCGCGTTGACGCGGCGACGGGTCTTTTCGATCTCCTGCGCGAGCATCTGCGTGGTCTTTTCGACCTGCGCGAGCTCGAGCATGTCCTTGAACACCTCCGCCAGCTTCTCGAGCGCATCGTCCAGCTCACCGGACGTCTGCGCAAAGCCGTACGGGAAGATCTCGGACGGATCGCTGTTGCGGGTCTGGAAATCGTAGACCGGCACGTTCACGCTCATGATGTTCTGATAGGTCATGCCCAGCTCGACGCTCTGCCGGGGGTAGAGCAGCGACTGCTCGAGCATTTCCGGGGACATGATCGCGGACGCGACCGACAGAGAGCCGAACGCCTCCGTGAGTCCCTGCTCGACCTTCGCACGCAGCTGCTTGTTCAGGCGCACGTTGTCGAGGAACTGACGCATCAGCTCGTCACGCTTATCCTTGAGGAGCTTATGACCCCTGCGAGCGGTTTTCAACCGGCCCTTGAGCTGGTTGAGCACCATTCTTGTCGGGGTAATTGCCGTATTTGCCATCAAATCACCTCACTTGGTAAGTCTGCGGGACGGATGCGCTCAGGTCTCGGGCATATACTTTTCGATCAGCTCGGGCTTGATACGCTTGAGCTCGGTGCGCGGCAGCAGGCTCAGCAGCTCCCAGCCGAGGTTGAGGGTGTCCTCAATGGTGCGGTTGGTGTTGTTGCCCTGGTTGACGTAGCGCTGCTCAAACGCATCGGCGAACTTTGCAAACTGCTTGTCGTCGTCGGACAGGGCCGCCTCGCCCAGAATGGTCATGAGCTCCTTGGCGTCCTTGCCGCGGGCATAGGCCGCGAACAGCTGGTTCATCGTGCCGGAGTGGTCCTCACGGGTCTTGCCCTCGCCGATGCCCTTATCCTTCAGACGCGACAGGCTGGGCAGCACGTCCACGGGCGGGATGATGCCCTTGCGGTACAGGTCGCGGGAGAGGATGATCTGGCCCTCGGTGATGTAACCGGTCAGGTCGGGGATCGGGTGGGTCTTGTCGTCTTCGGGCATGGTCAGGATCGGGATCATGGTGATCGAGCCGGACTTGCCGATGCGGCGGCCGGCGCGCTCGTAGAGCGTGGCCAGGTCGGTGTACAGGTAGCCGGGGTAGCCGCGGCGGCCCGGGACTTCCTTCTTTGCCGCGGAGACCTCACGCAGAGCCTCGGCGTAGTTGGTGATATCGGTCAGGATAACCAGCACCTGCATATCCTTTTCAAAGGCCAGGTACTCGGCCGCGGTCAGCGCCATACGCGGGGTGGCGATACGCTCGACGGCAGGGTCGTTGGCAAGGTTGGAGAACACGACCGTGCGGTCGATGGCGCCGGTGCGGCGGAACTCCTGAATGAAGTACTCGGACTCCTCGAACGTGATGCCGATGGCGGCGAAGACGACGGCGAAGTTCTCGTTGTCGCCCAGCACCTTCGCCTGGCGCGCGATCTGCGCGGCCAGCGCGGCGTGCGGCAGGCCGGATGCCGAGAAGATCGGCAGCTTCTGGCCGCGGACGAGGGTGTTCAGGCCGTCGATGGTGGAAACGCCGGTCTGGATAAACTCCGCCGGGTAGGCGCGGGCTGCCGGGTTCATCGGCAGACCGTTGATGTCGCGGTGCTCCTCGGCGAGGATCGCCGGGCCGCCGTCGATGGGCTCGCCCATGCCGTTGAAGACGCGGCCGAGCATATCCTCGCTCACGCCCAGCTGCAGCGGGTGGCCGAGGAAGCGGACCTTCGACTGTGCGAGGTTGATGCCCTGCGCGCTCTCAAAGAGCTGCACGACCGCGTGGTCGTCCTCGACTTCGAGGACCTTGCAGCGGCGGACTTCACCGTTCGGGAGCTCGATCTCGGCCAGCTCGTCGTAGGTCACGCCTTCGACGTTCTTGACGATCATCAGAGGGCTGGCGATCTCCTGGATCGTTTTATACTCTTTAATCACTGCTCCTCACCTCCGGCGATAATCTCTTTGATCTGCGCGGTCATGTCCGCGGCGATCTTGGCATAGACCTGCTCGTACTCATCGCTCGGCACGCTCTTGGCGCGGCCGATGTCGACGCGGGCAGGGATGGCAAAGAGCTTCTGCATCGGCGCGTTCTTCTCGAGTGCGTCGCGGCACTCGGCGTCGTAGCGCAAGATGAGACCGAGCAGCAGAAACTGACGGCGGTACTCGGAGTAGCTGTCGATGTCGACGAAGGCGTTCTGCTGCAGGAAGTCCTCACGGATCATCTTGGCCGTCTCCATCGTCAGGCGGTCAGCCGGGGACAGCGCGTCCTGACCGACGAGGCGGACGATCTCCTGCAGTTCGGATTCCTGCTGCAGGATGCTCATGGCCTTGTCGCGGTTGGCCATATATTCCTCGCCGAACGTGGCCTCATACCACGGCTTGAGCGAGTCGACATACAGCGAGTAAGACGTCAGCCAGTTGATGGCCGGGAAGTGGCGGGCATACGCCAGGCTCGAATCGAGCGCCCAGAACACCTTGACGATACGCATGGTGGCCTGCGAGACAGGCTCGGAAATGTCGCCGCCCGGAGGCGAGACAGCGCCGATGGCGGTGACGGAGCCGCGGCGGTCGCCCTCGCTGCCGATGCAGCGGATGCAGCCGGCGCGCTCGTAGAACTGCGCGATGCGGGACGCGAGGTAGGCCGGGTAGCCTTCTTCGCCGGGCATCTCTTCCAGACGACCGGACATCTCACGCAGGGCCTCGGCCCAGCGGGAGGTGGAGTCAGCCAGAACGGCGACGTCATAGCCCATGTCGCGGAAGTACTCGGCGATGGTGATGCCGGTATAGATGGACGCCTCACGCGCTGCCACGGGCATATCGGAGGTGTTGGCGATGAGCACGGTGCGCTTCATCAGCGGCTCGCCGTTGCGCGGGTCGGTCAGCTCCGGGAACTCCATGAGAACGTCGGTCATCTCGTTGCCGCGTTCGCCGCAGCCGATGTAGACGACGACGTCCACGTCCGACCACTTGGCGAGCTGGTGCTGCACGACGGTCTTGCCGCTGCCGAACGGGCCGGGCACGGCGGCCGTGCCGCCCTTGGCGATCGGGAAGAGCGTGTCGATGATACGCTGGCCGCTGTTCATGGGCTTGTTCGGGGCAAACTTCTGCGCGTAGGGGCGCGCGATACGCACCGGCCAGCGCTGGATCATGTTCAGCTCGTGGTCGACGCCGTTGGCGTCGGTGAGCACGGCGACGGTCTGGTCGACCGTGAAGTCGCCGCCGGTGATGCTCTTGATCGTGCCCTTCATCTGCGGGGGCACCATGATCTTGTGCAGGATGGCCGTCGTCTCCTGGACGGTGCCGATCACGTCGCCGCCGGTGACGGCGGTGCCGGGCTGCACAACGGGGTCAAAGTGCCAGACGCGCTCGCGGTTGAGCGCGGGCACCTCGATGCCGCGGGTGATGTTGGAGCCGGTCAGGTCGCGGATCTCGGGCAGCGGGCGCTGGATACCGTCATAGATATTCTCCAGCATGCCGGGGCCAAGCTCCACGGACAGCGGCATACCGGTGGTCTCGACCTTCGCGCCGGGGCCAAGGCCCGAGGTCTCCTCATAGACCTGGATGGACGCGCTGTCGCCGGTCATATTCAGGATCTCGCCGATCAGGCGCTGCTCGCCGACACGCACAACGTCGGAGACGTTGGCATCGGCAAGGCCATTGGCCACGACCAGCGGACCGGAAACTTTTGTAATGGTTCCGCTCAATTTCATTCTTCCTTTCCTTAAAGGATATCGGAGCCAACCGCTCGCTCGACGGCCGCCTTGAGCGCGGTCTGGCCGAGGCCGAGGGGGCCTTCCCTGCCGGGGATCAGGATGATGGCCGGCTTGGGAACATCTTTGAATTTGTCGATCTCATGCTGAAGCTCCTGCGCCAGATTCTCTTCGACATAGATGATGGCGTAGTCCTCAGAGTCTTTCGTCAGGCGGCGCAGCGTCTCGCGCGCCTCCTCGGTATTGGCGACCGGGCAGGCCTCGAGGCCGAGCGCCTTGAAGCCCATGACGGTCTCCGCACCGCCGACAACTGCAATTTTAAGCATAAGTCTCACGCAGCCTTTCCCGGATGACCGCGGGCTGAAGCCCTGCGAGTCTGCCCGTCAGGATCATTCTGGCGGCCGTAGTCTCGTTTTCCATGGCGGCGAGATAAGCGGACACATGCGCCGCGCCGAAGCTGCGCAGCTTGGCCGCGCGGATATAGTCCATGAGCGCGTTGTCGCACAGCAGCTCAAACGCCGTCAGCGCGCCGCCGCTCATGGCCGCCGCGCCGGCAGCCGCCGCATTGCCCAGCCACGTGTTGCCGTAGAGCGCGGTGAGCGCCTCGGCCGAGTCGAACGCCGCGAGCACGCGGTCCGTGCCGATCGTGCCGCCCGGGATGAGCGCGGTCTTGAGAAAGTCCGCGTCCTTGGCCATGCGGCGCGTGCGCACGGCAGCGCGCAGGTTCGCGCTGTCGATCTGCAGCTGCACATAGCCTCTGGCAAAGCCGCCGTCGCTCAGGCCGTCGGAAAGTGCGAGCATCTGCGCGAAATACGCGCGGTCGAGCTCGAAGTCCGCTGCCTGCGGATTGGTCGTGCGCGCCAGGATCGCAGCGGCGCTGACCATGGCCTGCGCCAGAACGGGCGGGATGTCGCGGTAGTCCTCCTCGAGAAACGCCGTGAGCAGTTTCTGCGGCGCCACGGTGCCGCGCTGCGACAGGATCGCATCGCACTCCACGCCCATCGCCCGCGCCTTGATGAGCGCCTTGGCATTGTGGTAGTCATACTTGAGGCGGAACAGCTGCACGAGCTGAGCCTCCGGGACCATGCCCTCGACCTCATCGAACAGCGCCGCGATGTGCGCCTCGAGCGCAGCGCCGGCTTCCTTCGCGGACAGGCCGCTCAGGTCGCCGTAGCCGCATTCCTCCAAGATCTTGGCCGCCTCGTCGTTCGTGGGCGCGTCGATCATGCGCTCCATGCGCTCAGCGGAAAGCATTTTGGTCTCGCGGGCTGCCAGCATTGCCGTAATCGCAAGGTAATTCGTATCTTTTACTTTAGACAATTCGGTTCCTCCCTCATGCGGCGCAGCACTCTGCGCCCCATATAGGATAATTCATTCCCCCCGCGCGGGGCGGGGCAGGTCACGCGCCGAACAAGACCTCGGCAACCTGAGCAGCCAGATCACTGCGGCAGAGCTCTGCGATCGTCTCCACGGCACAGTTGACCTCGATATCTCCCTGCTGGAGCACAAACCCGGCGCGCAGGTCGCGCGTGGCCTGGCTCATGGTGAGCCGGCCGGGCTTGCCCTGCTGCGCGAGCAGCGCATTGGCAGCGTCCACGACCGCCTGACCGCACGCGGCCTGATCCTTGGCGTTGAACACCAGGGTCTCGGTGCCGGTCGTCGCGGCCTGCGCGGCGAGTTTGGCCAGATACGCCACGTAGTCCGCCTGCGGCATGGTGCAGATCTTATCGAGCGCGGCGGCAAACGCCGCGTCGACCATCTCCTGCTTGAGGGCAAGGACGCTCTTTCTGGCTTCCATTTCCGCCAGACGGCCCATGCGCTGCACGCGGTCCTCGCACGCTTTCACACCGTCGCGGACGCGGGCCCAGTACTGGTCCTGCGCCTGTTTGTCATAATCGGCACGGATCTCGGCGCACCTGGCCTCGGCTTCGGCCGCGATGGCCTTCGCCTGCTCCTGCGCGTCCGCCTCGATGCGGCCGGTGATTTTTTCAATACCATTCATAGATCTTTGTTCCCTTCTGTCGGAAGAGGATGGGGATTACTTCAAGCCGTTGAGCATCAGGAAGGATGCCAGCAGGCAGAGGATGGCGTAGAACTCAACCGTGATGCAGAAGATCATGCCCTTGGACCAGTCGTCGGGCTTCTTGGCCAGAATGTTCAGGGACGCGGCAGCGACCTTGCCCTGAGCGATGGCGGAGATCAGACCGCCGAGCGCGATCGGCAGGCAGGCTGCGAAGTACTGCAGGCCCTGAGCGACGGTCAGCGGAGCGGCAGCGTTGGCAGCGAAGATCTGATTCTGAGCCAGGAACCAGATAACGAAGCCGTACAGGCCCTGGGTGCCCGGGATGACCTGCATGATCATCGCTTTGCCGAACTTGCTGGGATCTTCCGAAACGAGACCTGCGCCGGCCTCACCGGCGATGCCGGTGCCCTTTGCAGAGCCAATGCACGCGAGCGCCGCTGCGAGCGCAGCGCCGAGAAGGCCGAGAGCCAGACCACCGATGGATTCGAGAAATGCCATTTTCATTTTCCTCCTTAAATATCTCTTGAATACGAATGATTAGAAATTATGATTTTCCACGTCGACATAGCGCGTGTTGATCTCGAGCGGGCGGAACGGTTTGCCGCCGTCGACATAGAACTTGCCGAAGAACTCCAGGCACTGCAGACGCAGGTCATGCACGAAGCAGCCGAGCAGGTTCAGGCCGAAGTTGAGCAGATGGCCCAACAGGAAGATGATGATGAACACGATCATCGACACGACCGTCACGCCGCCGCTCGACGGCATCGCGGCGAGGGTGTTGAACACCTGCGCGATGACGCTGCCGGCCAGCATCAGAGCCATGAGTCGGGAATACGAGAGAATGTCGCCGAACCAGCCGGTCAGGCCGTTGTAGACCGCGCCGAACACGGCGGTGACTTTGCCGAAGCCCTTGGCCTCGCGGCCGGAACCGTAGATCAGCATCAGAACGCCGATGCACAGCACGACCGGCACGCCGCCGATGTTGCCGATCTTGAGCACGAACAGCGCCAGGCCCGCGAAGATCACGAACCAGGTGCCCTCGTTGAAGATCGCATCGCCGACCTTGCCCTGACGGCACTCCATGACCATGTTCACGACCATGCCGGTCGAGAGCTGGATGAAACCGAGCACCATGGCGCCGATGAGGATCTGCGTCGTATCGGTCAGCGGGTCGAGCAGCGGGCTTGTCAGAATGCCGAGCTTGACGTCGTGACCGAACATCTTCACGATCGTCGGCACGGCGTTGCCGAAGAAGCCGCCTGTCACGATGCCGAGCAGGAACGTCGACACGCCGCAGGCGAACAGCAGCTCGCAGAAATACTTGCTGCCGCGTTTCGGCTTCATCTTGCCGAGCGCAACGAGCGCCGCGATCATCATCACAAGGCCGTAGCCCATGTCCGCCATCATGATGCCGTAGAACAAAATGAAAAACGGCGCCATGAGCGGGTTCGGATCGACCGTGCCGTAGGCCGGCAGGCTGTACATGTTCGTGACCATGTTCAGCGGTTCGGTAAATTTGTTGTTTTGTAGCTTGACCGGCACCTCTGGGTACTCGTCCTCCGTGGGATCGGCCAGATCCCAGGCGCAGTCATACTTTGCGAGCACCGCGGTGAGCTTGGCCTCCTCCGGCGCCGTGAGCCAGCCGCGCATGCACACGACGCTCTCGGTACCGACCAGGCGCTCTTCCGCCTCCGCGCGGCCGAGCTTCACGCTCGCGCGGTCGATGCAGAGCTTGAACGCATCCCGGTGCGGGGCAAAGGCGGCAATATCCGTCTCCGCCTGCTCACGCCTGCGGATGACGTCCGCGATCTGCTGCTGCGCGTCCTCAATGTTCTGCTTTGCCGTGCCCGGCGCGCCGTTCAGGTTTGCCAGCGTGAAGCCGGACGCGCGCAGCGCCGTGATGGCTTCCGTCAGCTCCTCTTTCAAGCAAATGAGCAGCACATAGTGCTGTTCCTTGTCCGAAGAGATCTCATACAGCTGCGACTCGGGCGCAGCGTCCGCCAGCGCTTTTGCCGCCTCGGCAAGATCCACTGCCGCGGGCAGCATACCCAGAGAAATGCGGGTCCTTACGGTTTCGCCCAGATCCAGCGGCAGATCGAGTGTCTGCCACGGGCGCAGGGCCTCCATATTGCTGCGGAGCTTAGCCTCCTCGCCGTTGTAGCGGCGCACGGCCGCCTCCAGCTCCTCGAGCTGTGCGACTGCATCGAGCTCCTGACGGTACGCACCGTCATCCAGGAAATCCGCCTCCGTGACCTCCGGCCGGGAGCTGAGCAGCCTGGACTTGACCGGCGCATACTTGTCGAGCAGCTTGAGCGCGGCGGTCAGGCGCGTGAGTTCACTGCGCACCTCCGTCACATTGCCGCTCTCCTGACGCAGGACTGCGGCAGATTCCGCGTCCGCAAGCAAGGCGTCCGGTTCCGAGATCTGCACGCAGCCGAGCAGCATCAGATCCCGGAGCAGCTCATCTTTCTGCCGGCGAACGACCATGAGCCGCAGCTTTTTCATGTGTACAATGGCCATCAGCCGTTCACAATCCTTTCCACGATGAGTGATGCAGCCCGATCCAGATTGGTCTTAGCCTTGATGCGCATGGCAGCTTCCTTGTTCTTGGTCTCCGCCGCCAGCGTTTCCGCATCCGCCTTCGCCTTTTCATCCGATTTGGCCCGCAGCGTCTGCAGCTCCTGCTGCGCCTTACCGACGGCAGCCTCTATCACTGCCTTTCCCTCGGCCTGGGCCGCTTCCACTGCCGCCGCAGCGGCTGCCTGCGCGTCGGCTTTGATCTGTCTGGCCCGGTTTTCTGCGTCACTGATCGTTGTTATCGCCTCAAATGACATCCGTACACCTCCCTACGAATCAAACTGTTATTATGCCGCGCAACGCCCGTTTTCACGAACTGTTTCTACATAATGTAGGTATTTTACCTTATTCACCGCTGTTAATCAAGTAAAACTGCCCAAAATTGTCTGTCAAAATTCAAACACCTATGTGTTAAAAAACTATTGATCCTGCTAGCTTTTTCACGTCATTGACGAAAATTTAACGTTATCGGATTTGCATGATTTCTCGCAATGGGAACATTCATAATTTCTGATGAAAAAATGAACAAAATGTTGGGAAATGCAAGATTTCAACACTTAAAATGTTTTTCCCCTTGCTATTGTGCCGGAAATAGCCTATAATATTTTTGCTAAAGTTAAAAAGTTTGAACTATATTCGCATATTCGGAGGTACTTTCATGGAAAGCAAACGCCGTTTCGGTGACCGCAAGGACGGCCGCCTGATCCAGTCCCTCGCACCGTTTTACAAGTTCATGCCCTACATCATGCCCACGAAGAACGACGCCTGCAATCAGTTTGAGGACTGCATTGAGATCACGAACACCGACCGCTGGCTGCGCCAGAAGCGCCTCGAGGGCTACAAGGGCCTCGGCTACCTGCATCTGTTCATTGCGGCCTACATCCGTATGGTCTCCATGCGCCCCGGCATCAACCGCTTCGTGGCCGGCCGGCGCATCTATGCGCGCAACAATATCGAGGTCGTGCTGACCGTGCGCCGCAGCATGTCCACCACCTCGAACGAGACGACCATCAAAGCCGTCTTCGCCCCGACGGACACGATCTTTGACGTCTACCGCAAGATGAACGAGAAGATCGACGAGATCAAGTACGGCGACCAGGACAACAACACCGAGCAGGTCGCCGGCGCGCTGCTGAAGCTGCCGCGTTTCCTGCTGCGCTTCGCCATCGGCTGCCTGCGCGTGATGGATTACTTCGGCATCATCCCGCAGAAGCTGCTCGACGCCAGCCCCTTCCACGGCTCGATGATCATCACCGATATGGGCTCGCTCGGCATCCCGCCGATCTATCACCACCTGTACAACTTCGGCAACCTGCCGATGTTCATCGCCTTCGGCGCCAAGCGCAAGGCGGTCGAGCTTGACCGCGAGGGCAAGCCGGTCGAGCGCAAGTACATCGACTTCATGGCCGTCATGGACGAGCGCGTGTGCGACGGGTACTATTACGCCTCCTCGTTCAAGTACATGAAGATGTTCATGCACAACCCGGCGCTGCTGGAAGTCCCGCCCGAGAAAGTGGTCGAGGATCTGTTCTGAGCATCCATACCTGCATAAGGAAAAACCTCCTGCGCTGCAGGAGGTTTTTGCATTTGTACGGCCACTCGCGCCTCCGGCGCCGACCGAACCGCACGCGCGGCCGAACACAGCAGCAGCATGATGAGCATGACAAAGATCACAAAGCGGAGTTTCTTCACCGCTCCCCCCTCCTCTGCTTTCGTTTGACACCAGTATACACAGCCGCCGCAAAAAAAGCCGTCGCATCCTGACGGCGTACAGAAAACTTTGCGGAGGCAAAGATCCCCCGGCGCGGAGTGAGCCCGCGCCGGGGGATTTTTACGCATTCAGGGCAGCGCGATGCACCGCGAAAAAACAGGGCCATCCGTTCGGATGGCCCTGTGAGATATTATGCCTCGTCGTCCTGATTTGTGCTGAACTCCGCCAGCGTCAGGCCGGGATTTTTCTGCTCCGCCCAGCGGATGCTCCACTCATTATTGAAGATGAGCAGGTTGTGGCCGCGGAAGTCCTGCACCCACTTCGTGTCGGAAGCGAGGTTGAGCGCCGTGGGGTCGGTGCCCTCGCTCGTGATCCAGCGAATATAGGAATACGACAGGTCGTGGCGGCGGATGTCGATGTTGTACTCGTTCTTGAGCCGGTACTCCAGCACCTCGAACTGCAGCACGCCGACCGCACCGACGATGACCTCCTCCATGCCGCTGTTCGGCTCGTGGAAGATCTGGATGGCGCCCTCCTGCGCGATCTGGGTGACACCCTTGACAAACTGCTTGCGCTTCATGGTGTCCACCTGCGAGATGACGGAAAAGTGCTCCGGCGCGAACGTCGGGATGCCCTCGAAGCGCACGCGCAGCTTCGGGTCGCAAATCGTGTCGCCGATGGAGAAGATGCCGGGGTCGAACACGCCGATGATGTCGCCGGCGTAGGCCTCATTGATGATCGCACGCTCCTGCGCCATGAGCTGCTGCGGCTGCGCGAGCTTGAGCGTCTTGCCGCCCTGCACGTGCAGGTACTCATGGTCGCGCTCGAACTTGCCCGAACAGATGCGCATGAAGGCGATGCGGTCGCGGTGGGCCTTGTTCATGTTCGCCTGAATTTTAAATACGAACGCGGAAAACGCCGGCTGCATCGGGTCGACCACGCCGTCGGCCGTCGTGCGCGGCAGCGGCGGCATCGTCATGTGCAGGAAGTTTTCCAGAAACGGCTCGACGCCGAAATTCGTCAGCGCAGAGCCGAAGAACACCGGACTGAGCCGGCCGGCGCGCACCTCGTCGAGGTCGAAGGCGTAGCCCGCGCCGTCGAGCAGCTCGATATCCTCGGTCAGCTTTTCGCGCTGGCGCGGCCCGATCAGCTCGTCGAGCCGGTCAACGTCCGTGAGCTCGCACTCGATGGGGCGGATCTTGTTCTGCCCGCGGTGAAACTCCTGAAACGCGAGGATCTCGCGGCGGTCGCGGTCGAACACGCCCTTGAAGTCGTGCCCGCAGCCGATGGGCCAGTTGACCGGATAAGTGCCGATGCCGAACTCGTTTTCCAGCTGCTCCATGAGCTCAAACGGGTCGCGGGCCTCGCGGTCGAGCTTATTGATGAACGTGAAGATTGGGATGTGGCGCATGGCGCAGATCTTGAAGAGCTTGCGCGTCTGCGGCTCGATGCCCTTGGCCGCGTCGATGACCATGACGGCACTGTCCGCCGCCATGAGCGTGCGGTAGGTGTCTTCCGAAAAGTCCTGGTGGCCCGGGGTGTCGAGGATGTTGATGCAATAGCCCTCGTATTCAAACTGCATGACCGACGACGTGATGGAGATGCCGCGCTGCTTTTCGAGTTCCATCCAGTCCGAGACCGCGTGGCGCGCGGTCGCCTTGCCCTTGACCGAGCCGGCGAGCTGGATGGCCCCGCCGTACAGCAGCAGCTTTTCCGTGAGCGTCGTCTTGCCGGCGTCCGGGTGCGAGATGATCGCAAACGTCCGGCGGCGCTCGATTTCTTCACGCAAAGTTGCCATGAAAGTCAATACTCCTTTATTCCATTGCAATGTGACTTTTTACGGTTGTCTGCTTCCGTCACATGGGGAACACTCCTCTATCACGCTGATTTTCAGGCGGCACCTGAACTATTACAAGAAAGGTTACAAGACATACTTTTCTATTTTACTATGATTTTTAAGGGATTGCAACGCCTGATACCGGATTTTTGGCCGGTAAGGGGAGAAAAAAGCAAAATTTGATGGAAAATGCGTGGTGGTGGGGCCATCATCCCGCCGGGGGAGAAAGGCAAATGTTTGACTGTACGCCACAGATTCTAAGGCAATACCGCATAATTCTAAGTGCCGCTCCGGCAACTGCGGCACTTAGAATTATGCGGTATTGCCCTAAAAAATTTGTGTTGTCCCCTGCAAAATAAAATCAAAGAGCGAACATACTCGTCAGGACTTACTTATTCGCCTCCGCATGGGCGGTGGCTTCCGCCACATACCCTTCGGCATTTTTTTGGTTGGCTTCCACCAGGGCGGGGCTGGCGGCTTCACGCACCTTGGCGGGCACACCCATGGCCACCATGCCGTCCGGGACCACGGTGTTTTCCAGCACCAGCGCCCCGGCGGCCACCACGGCATTTTTGCCCACCACGGCGCCGTTCATCACCGTGGCGTGCATACCGATCAAAGCGCCGTCCCCCACCGTACAGCCATGCACCACTGCACTGTGGCCGATGGATACATTTTGGCCGATCGTTACCCCCAGGTTTGGCCCGGTGTGCAGCACGGCGTTGTCCTGGATATTGCTGTTTTTGCCAATGCGGATGGCGCCGGTATCTCCGCGCACCACCGCGCCGTACCACACGCTGCTGCCAGCGGCCAGCACAACATCCCCGGCCAGGGTGGCGTTGGGGGCCACAAAGGCTGCACTGCCAACATCCGGCGTTTTGCCGTATACTGTGATAACTGCCATAATTTTACCTCCCTGCCCGGAATAATTCTACCGCCGGGCACTGTTAGTTAAATTGAAAAACAGGCCTGTGTTTGTTATACTTTTACTATATTAAATAATATATTACGTTGCTTCAGGAAAAGCAATCAGGGGGAAACAAATATGATAAAAATGGTTTGCAGCGATCTGGACGGCACTCTGCTGCAATATGGGAAAAAGCTCATTGAGGGCGAAATTTTTGATGAGATCTGCGCTTTGCATGACCGTGGTATCCTGTTCTGCCCGGCCAGCGGGCGGCAGTATACCAGCCTGCGCAAACTGTTCGCCCCTGTGGCAGACGATTGCATCTACCTGTGCGAGAACGGCGCGGTTGTCTACCGCGGTGGCAAAGTAATCGCCAAAACGCCGATGCCCCGCGCCCTGGCAGAAGAAATCGCCTGGGATTTCTGGAACAACACCGAGGACTTAGGCGAAGTGATGCTTTCCGGCGAAAACATGTCCTACCTGATGGAGCGCGGGCACGGCGTGGTGGACCGCATCAAGTTCATTGGCAACAATTATACGGTCATCACAGACCCCGCCCAGATCCCGGAGGATATCGTCAAGGTGTCCGTCTATTTGGTGGACGGCGTGGAGCCGTTTGTGGAGCGCTTTGTGCCCAAATGGCAGCAGGCCAACTGCGCCGTGGCGGGACCCAAGTGGATCGATACCACCGTGGCCAACAAGGGGATTGGCGTACAGAGCATCTGCCGTGTGCTGGGCATTGACCCGGCGGATGTGATGGCCTTTGGCGATAACTATAATGATGTTGCCATGCTGGATTTGGTAGGTCACCCTTACATTATGTCCACCGCTGCAGCGGAGCTGCGCCGGCGCTATGCAAACCATACCCCCCGGCCGGAGGATACCCTGCGTGCCTTCCTGGCCAGGCAGGAAAACTGAAACCGAGTGAATCCACAATATTGTTAAAAACATTTTGTTGATTTTGTGAAAGTTTACAAAAAACGACAGGGTGAAATGCAGTGTTTGCATTGACTTTGCTCAACATTGCTGGTATAATCAAATTGTTAAATTCTCCACAGGCTTGTTGAAAAGCTGTGGAACAGAGAGGAAGACGCATCTATGAAGCAGTTTGATTATACCATTCAGGAAGCAGTTGGCATCCATGCCCGTCCGGCCGGTTTGCTGGTCAAAGAGGTCAAAAAGTATAAGAGCACTGTTACCGTCATCAAGGGCGATAAATCCAGCAACGCGCTGAAACTGATGGCTTTGATGGGTATGGGCGTTAAGTGCGGCGATACCGTTACCGTTACCGTGGAAGGCGAGGACGAGGATACCGCAGCACCGGCACTGGAAGCTTTCTTCAAAGAGCATTTGTAATTGAATCCTTTTGTTTGCGGCACCTGCCCCAGCAAGGCCCTTACCCGGCGCTGGGGCAGGCAGCCGCATTTTGTTTTCTGCTGCATTTGGTTGTATAAAATAACCAGTCAGGATCCCATTGAACACCAAAGAAAGGACGCTTGTTATGATCAGTATTCAGGGCAAGGGCGTATCTTCCGGCGTTGGCGTTGGCCCGCTTTATTTCTATCACCGCACCAAAACCGAGATCCCCCGCTATACCGTGACCGATCCCGATGCCGAGTGGCACCGTTTCAAGGGCGCGCAGACCGCCGCCATTGAGCAGCTGGGCGAACTGGCCGAAAAGGCCCGCGCCGAAGCCGGCGATGAAGCCGCCATGCTGTTTGAGACCCACCAGATGATGGCCGAGGATCTCGATTACGAGGAAGCTATCTCCGACCATATCAACAATGAAAAGATGAACGCCGAAGCCGCGATTTCGGATACCGCAGTTCAGTTCGCCGCCATGTTTGAATCCATGGACGATTCCTACATGCAGGCCCGTGCGGCAGATGTGCGCGATGTATCGGATCGCATCCTGGGGATCCTGTCCGGTGCAGTGCAGGGCGGTATTGCTTCGGATGTGCCGGTGCTGCTGGCTGCGGACGACCTGGCACCTTCGGAAACTGTGCAGCTGGATAAATCCAAGATTTTGGGCTTCATCACTGCGGGCGGTTCCGGTTCCAGCCACACGGCCATTCTGGCCCGCACCATGGGCATTCCCGCCATTGTGGGCGTGGGCGATGCCCTGAAGCCGGAGTATGAGGGCCGCCCCTGCATTATTGACGGCGCTACCGGCAATGTGGTGATCGACCCGGACGATATGACCCGTGATTACCTGCTGAAAAAGCGGGAAGAACAGCTGCGCCTGCAGCGCCTGCTGGAGACCCTGAAGGTCTTTATCCAGACCAACTACAACACCAGCGAAACCGCACGAAAACTGCATATTCACCGCCAATCCCTCCTTTACCGCCTGAAAAAGATTGAGGCACTAACCGGGATGTCCACCAGTGGCCACGAGGATGTGTTCGCTTTAGAGGCGTTTTCCCGCATTTATAAAGCATTTTGATTTCGAATTGTTTCCAGTATTCCATTCCATTTTTTGGCCTCTTACAAATTGTAAGTCCATGCACGAATTTATGCATTACAGTCTGTAAGTTGCTTTTGGCCAAAACATTAGATTATGATAATACAAATTCAGTTTTCTTTCTTTGAATCACACTACAACTGAATGAACGATCTGTGCAAGGGCGCTCAGAAGGATTTTTCCTTTCTGTGCGCCCTTTGCTATTTAAAAAAATGGGAGCGATAGTATGAAACAAGCAGTATTCGAAACCTATGAGAGCGAAGTGCGGTCCTACTGCCGCAAATTCCCCGCCATCTTCAAAACAGCCAAGGGCGCCATCATGACCGACAATCAGGGCAACGACTACATTGACTTCTTCTGCGGCGCAGGTTCTCTGAACTACGGCCACAATAACGACTATATCAAGGACAAGGTCAGCGACTACCTGACCGGAAACGGCATCATCCACTCCATGGATATGTACACCGAAACCAAGGGCGAATTCATCGAGTTCTTCGAGACCCACGTCCTCAAGCCCCGGGGACTGGACTTCAAGATCATGTTCCCCGGCCCCACCGGCACCAACGTCAACGATCTCGCCATGCTCCTCCTGCCGCGCCGGGAATGAGCGGCGCTATACGTTTCCCTTCAGGATCTCCAGCGCCTGCTTTGTGTCGCAGTCGAACAGCTCGCGCTCCCCTGCCTCGACGAGCAGCAGCGCGTCCTCGTGCCGCCGGATGACGGACGAGCCGCCGCGGTCAGCCTCCAATGCGCACAGCTCCGGGAAGAACCGCGCCGGGAACAGGCACGGGTTGCCGCGCTTTCCGTTGTGCGCCGCAGCGGCGATGCAGTCCGGGTTCGCCCGCCACGCGTCCACGACGCGCCGCACCGTCCCGGCCCGCAGCAGCGGTTGGTCGGCGACCATATATAAAATACCGGCGCAGTCTGCCATCGCCTGCGTGCCGAGGCGGATGGTGCGGCTGATGCCGTCCTCCGGCCGGTCGTTCAGGATCGTATCAAAGCCCGCCAGCGAAGCCTCCTCCAGAAGCGCCGGATACTGCGAGACGACCGTGACGCGGGCAAACATCTCCGCCGGGATCGCCGCAAGCGCCAGCGAGAACAGGCTCTGCCCGTCAAAGCGCGCGGCCAGCTTGTTTTCCCCGAAGCGGGAAGCATTCCCGGCCGCCATGACAAGACAGCCGGCGCGAAGCGCAGAACATTCAGCCATAGTTGCATGCTCCTTGTGATTTTCTACAAAACAGTATAGCTATTTTTGCATATTTGCGCAAGAATCATACAGCTTTTTCGACATTCGCGAAAAAAGCCGTTATTCAGAAAGTAGGATAATGCTTTTGCTTTCTCTTGAAAATGCAATATGCTACAATAGAAACAAATCAAAGTGGAGAACTGGCGGAAACCGCACGGAAACCGGCGGCTTTCGTCCATCACCCAGCAAAATGGAGGTAACCGAATGAACATCGTAGGCAGAAGCGAGGTTCGTGTCGACGCCTTTGACAAGGCGACCGGCCGGACAAAATACTATGATGATCTGGCCCCGAAGGATGCGCTGCTCATCAGAGTCAAGCATTCGACCATTGCGCATGGCTTCGTCAAGTCGGTCGACATCAGCAAGGCCGAGAAAATTCCCGGCGTTGTGAAGATCCTGACCTGCTTCGACGTGCCGGACATCCCGTTCCCCACGGCCGGCCACCCGTGGTCGATGGACCCGTCCCATCAGGACATTGCCGACCGGCACCTGCTCAA
>OMGY01001604.1_pt1 | contig 19546 bp, 9 predicted proteins | sample 1674461 | NCBI WGS metagenome assembly OMGY01 (sample SAMN05578579, study PRJEB25193) | human gut metagenome | biome: Human Microbiome; feature: human-associated habitat; material: feces | host: Homo sapiens | place: USA:Birmingham
CGATGATCGGCGCCGAACCGTAGCTCTGGTAGCGTCCGTAGCGGTTGTCCTTGGTATAAATCTCCGATCCCCAGACATCGGTGTTGAATGCTTTGAGCGTCACCATCCAGTCGCCGCGGCGGTGGATGCCCGCGGCCCCGTAGTTATAGACGAAGAATCCCGAGGGCGTGGGACCCGCCGAAATCCCCTCTTTCCTGAATAGGCTGTTCAACTCCTTGTCCGTGCCTTTCAGGCGCAGGTAGGCGCCCGCCAGTTCGGGGTCCGCGCCCTTGCCGTTGCCCGTCAGGTCGCCCAGCGCGGCCAGATAACCGAATGCGTTGACGTCGGCGTCGGGGATGCGGCCGTTCTTGCCGAAGGGATGGCGGCCGGCCAGGCCGAGTCCCCAGTCGCGCAGATCGGTGTAGCTGGCCATGGTCATCAGCGCCAGCTTGAAGTTGCGGCGCGCCTGCTCCGAGAGGGTGAAATCCGTTCCCCGGGTTGCTTTGCAGAAGTAGCCGATCATGGCGAATGCGCCGGTCGAGTAGGCGGGGTAAAAGCCGCCGTGGTGGAAGGTCGTGCCGTCGGGCTTGATGCCGCCGATGGTGCCCGGCGTGAAGCCGAGGCTCCCCGAGAGCCATACGCCGAGGCTCTTCATGGCGCGGTACTGTTCGGCCTCGTCGGGCAGCATCAGCGCGCTGACGATCTTGGGGATGAGCAGCGTGTGCCACGAGTCGAGCAGCTCGTCGCGGCCGTAGACGTAGGGTTTGCGGGTCTCCGCCAGGCCGCTCCAGTAGGCCAGCACCTTGACGTATTCGTCGGTCTTGCCGCGTGCGGCGATCTTGTCGCGCATGAGCCACATGGCGTCGTAGATCTTGCGTATGTTGTAGCCGTAGTGGTGGTTGGTTCCGTTGCCGTGGCCGAAGGCGAAGCCCTGGTCGATGGCGTGGTCCATCACCAGAAAGAAATCGTCGTCGTATTTCGGATCGTTGTTGATATGGCTGTTCAGCGCGAAGGCGTTGAGCATGTTCTCGATGTCGTCCAGGCGCAGTTCGCCTTTCGGGCGGTTGCACTCGTCGTTCGAGAGCAGCGGGGCGCCGATGATCCCGCCGTCGTCGGTGCGGCGGATCGCGGCCTTTTCGAAGGTCGCCCGGGCGCGCGGGATGATCGTGCCGTTGATGTAGTTGGCGCTCGACATGTTGGCCGCGACGATGCTTTCGATGCGCGATTTCACGGCGTCGAGCTGGGCCTTTTCCGCGGGCGTGACGTCGCGCAGCGGCTCTTCGTATTCGTACTGCTCCCACTCCCAGAGGCGCGCCCAGTGCCACAATTCGCGAGAGAGATTGCAGTTGTTGCCGGGAATCTGCTTGTCGGGGGTGATCTGGTCGTGGAGCTTGACCTCGGAGAAGGTCAGGCGGTCGAGGAACAGTTCGCCGCTTTCGACCCCGGCGGGCGTCGAGATCGTCAGCCGGGATACCTGCTGCGAGGCGTGGTCGCCCGGCATGTCGTTGTACTTGATCCAGCAGGCGCGCCAGCCCGTGAAATCCATGTGGAAATCGAACCGGTAGGGGACTTCGCCGGTGGGCGTCTCGAACGAGAACCGCATGTCGGCGTCGACGGCCCTGGGGTTGTAGATCCAGAGCATGACGCCCGCGCCCTTGACCCGCAGCGAGCGCATCAGCTGTCCGAAGTCGTTGAAGCGGAGCGTCGACGGCGCGCTCCACGACCAGCGCAGCGAACGGCTCCCGTCCTTGTAGTGGAGGCCGCTCAATTCGGCCGCGCTGTTTTCGCCGCATACGAAAGCCTTGGGAATTTCCGTTTCGAAACTGATTTTGGCGTCGATTGCCGCAGCGGCATGCTGGCCCCAAAGCGTGCCGAATAGTATCCAAATCGCTGGTACAGCGTGTTTTAATATATTTTTCATAGATTCATATTTGGTCAAAAATAAATAAAGAAATTGGTTCGCCAAAATTTTTCAAAGAGAAAATAATAAAAATTTTACATTCATCAGAAAAGATTATTAAAATATGTTGCAAGTCCGAAAAAAACTTTACCTTTGTCCGAAAAGCTGATTTGGTTTACCAAAATAATCATGTTAATCACCTAATTTATGAAGATCTTATTTAAATATGCGACCGTCGCGCTCCTCCTGGCAGGGGCTGCCGCCTGCTCGCAGCCTTCGAAGCGCGCTTCGATCATTGACGAAAACATCGCCGTCGCCGAAAAGCAGATCGGCATGCTGGCCGATTCGAGCGAGACGGGCGGTGTGATCCGCATCCCCTCGACCTGGAAGAACGGGCGGATCGACTTCGTGCCCGTCGACGACTGGGTGAGCGGTTTCTTCGCCGGGACGCTGTGGTACATGTACGAACTGACGGGCGACGAGGCATGGGCCGCGCGCGCACGGAAGCATACCGAGATCCTCGATTCGGTGCAGTACCTGCAATGGCATCACGACGTGGGCTTCATGGTCTACGACAGCTACGGCAACGGACTGCGGCTGAAAAACATACCCGGCTACGAGGATGTGATCGTCCAGACGGCCAAGTCGCTCGCGACGCGTTTCCGGCCGGTGCCGGGCGTCATCCAGTCGTGGGACGCCGACCGCGGCTGGCAGGGCGAGCGCGGCTGGCAGTGCCCGGTGATCATCGACAACATGATGAATCTCGAACTGATGTTCAAGGCCACGGAGTTTTCGGGCGACAGCACCTATTATAATATCGCGGTGAAGCATGCCGACCGAACGATGAAGGAGCACTTCCGCGACGATTACAGTTGTTATCACGTCGTGGACTACGACCTGACGACGGGCGACGTGCGCGGACGCTGCACGGCGCAGGGTTATGCCGACGACTCGGCGTGGGCGCGCGGACAGGCATGGGCCGTCTACGGCTATACGGCCTGCTACCGTTACACGGGCGACAAACGCTACCTCGACCATGCGCGGAAGGTGGCCGGTTTCATGCTGGGCGACAAGAACATGCCCGCCGACCTGGTTCCCTACTGGGACTACGATGCGCCGAACATTCCCAATGAACCGCGCGACGTCTCGACGGCGGCCATCATCGCTTCGGCGTTCTACGAAATGTACACCTATACGGGGGACGGGCTGTATAAGCAGAAGGCCGACCGGATCGTCGAGTCGCTCTCGTCGCCGGCCTACCGCGCTCCGGTGGGCGGCAACGGCGGGTTTCTGCTGATGCACTCCGTGGGCAGCATCCCGCACGGCAGCAATATCGACGTGCCGCTGAACTACGCAGATTACTATTTCCTTGAGGCGCTGATCCGCAAGGGCCGCGTGGAGGCGGGCGAACCTTTGTTTTAAACCGGACGCCCATGTATAAACTGTTGTTTCTCGCCGCTGCGTCGGTGTGGTCGTGGGCCGCACCGGCGCAGTCGGTGCGGGAGGTCGCCGATGCGCGGATTCTTTCGTTCGAGGAGTCTGCGGCGCCTTTCACGGCGTCGGAAGGCTCGTCGCTGTCCGTCTCGGGCGACCATTACAAGCATGGCGCCCACGCGCTCCGCTGGCAATGGTCGCGGGCGGGCGCCCGGGTGCGCATCGAATCCCCGGTGGGTTACCTGTCGGAAAATCCCAATCCCAGGGAGACCTCCGTTTCGACCTTCGTGTTCTGGGTCTACGCCCCGAAGGCGCTCGACGGGAAACTGCGTTTCGAGTTCCGCAAGGAGGGGCGCACCTGCGCGTGGTTCGACTACGGACTGGAGTTCACCGGCTGGCGCGGGGCATGGGTGGCTTTCGACCGCGACATGCAGGGCCGGCCCGAGGAGGGGATGGACGAACTGGTCGTCACGGCGGAGGGCGTCGAACGGGGCGAGTTGTATTTCGACCACCTGATTCTCTCCTCGTTTCAGGACGTGCGGCACCATACGGCCGATTTCCAGGCGCCGTTCATCAACGCCGCGACCACGAGCCACTGGCTCACGCTGCTGCAATCGTGGCGCAATCCGATGCCCGCACTCCCCGCCGCGGTCGGTGAGGGGGAGCGGCGCGATATGGCGACCGTCGAACGGCGTCTGCGCGAACTGCTGCTCGAAGGCCGGAAGCCGATGGCGATGAAGACCCTGCGCAAACGCTTCGACGCATACGGCATTGCGGAAAATCCCGACGGGACGCTTCGGGGCAAGCCGATCTGGTTCGTGCGCTATGCCGAGACCTATATCAATCTGGGCCATCCCGATGTCGGCAAACTGTTCAACGACAACGGCCAGACGCTGCGCAAATACAACGACTTCCTGTTCCAGGTCGCCGTGGCCCACGATGCCGCTGCGGACGCCGCCGAGCGGGCGGAGCTGGAACGGATGTATGTGCTGCTGACGCGGCATCTTCTGGATCAGGGCTTCGCCGCGGGAAGTGCGCAGGGAACCCTGCACCACCTGGGGTACAGCATGCGCAATTTTTACACGGCTCCCGTCATCATGCGCGACGTGCTGCGTCGCGCCGGGCTGGAACACGACGTGCAGCAGGCTATGGAGTGGTTTTCGGGCGTGGGCGAGGTGAAACTTCCGCCGGCGGAGCCGGGGATGGACATCGACGCGTTCAACACCTCGCTCGTCGGCCGTCTGGCGAGCATCGTGATGCTCCCGGACACCTCGGTGAAGGCGGCCTGGCTGGAGGCGTTCTCCCGTTGGGTCGACAACGGATATAAGGTCACCGAGGGGACCGGGCCCTGCTTCAAGAGCGACGGCACGGTCTTCCACCACCGGCGTCACTACCCGGCCTATGCCGTGGACGGGTTCAGCGGCGGGGCCGTGAATGCCGTGTGGCTGTTGTCGAAGACGCAGTTCGCGGTGAGCGCCGAAAGCCATGCCGTTCTGAAACGCGCGCTGCTCGAAATGCGCTTCTACTGCAACCTGCGGTCGTTTCCGCTGGCCCTTTCGGGCCGTCATCCCGACGGCCGCGGCGAACTGGTCCCGTGGCATTATGCCCGGCTGGCCGTCGCGGGTACGCCCGACGGCCGCGGGGAGATCGACCCGGAGCTGGCCGCCGCCTACCTGCGTGTGGCCCAAGGAAAAGACGCTTATACGCGGCTGTTCGCCGAAAAGGGCTTCGCTCCCGAACCTTCGCCTGCGGGGAACCGCGTCTACGGCTACAATGCCTCGGTGTCGCACCGGCGCGCCGACTGGCTGGTGACCGTCGCGGGCCACAGCCGCTATCTCTGGTCGGCGGAGATTTACCAGGGAGCCAACCACTACGGCCGCTACCTGACGCACGGCAGCATGCAGCTGCTTGCAGACGGCGATCCCGTGAGCGCCTTCGGCAGCGGGTTCCGGCAGGAGGGCTGGGACTGGCGGCACATTCCCGGGACGACGGCGCTCGAAATCCCGATGGAGCGGATGAAGGCCGACATCCGGAACGTCGACACCGCGTCGGGCTACGAGGAGATGCTCCTCTCCGACGAGGCCTTCGCCGGAGGCGTCAGCCACAGGGACCGCGACGGGGTGTTCGCGATGGAACTCCACGAGCACGACAAATACAACGGTTCGTTGCGGGCGCGCAAGTCGTGGTTTTTCTTCGACAACCGCATCGTCTGTATGGGTTCCGACATCGAAAACAAGGCCGAGGGCGGTGTGCATACGACGCTGTTCCAGAATTTTCTGGCGGACGCGGCCGATCCGCTCGTCGTGAACGGCGAGGCGGTGACGCAGTTCCCCTACCGGGCCGAACTTGCGGGCGGCGCCGTCCTGCGCGACAACCTGCGCAACGCTTACTTCGTGCCGAAAGGTAGGGTAGTCGTTTCGAAATCACTTCAGCGTTCGCTCGACGAGGAGACCGACGCCCCGACGCAGAACAATTTCGCAACGGCGTGGATAGATCACGGCAGCGGGTCCGTCAGCGGCGGCGGGTACGAATACATGCTGGCCGTGCACGCTTCGGACGAAGAGGCGGTCCGCTACGCGCGGGAACTTCCCTACGAGGTGCTGCGCCGCGACGCCTCGGCGCATATCCTGCGCGACAAGCCGTCGGGCATTACGGGCTATGCCCTTTTTGCCGCCGGTAAGGTGGGCGAGGGGTTGCTGGAAAGCGTTTCGCTGCCTTCGCTGGTGATGATCGGCGGGGATGGCGAAGGGCTGACGGTGAGCGCTGCGGACCCCGACCTGCGTTTCTACGAGGGGCCGAGCGACGAGGTGTTCGATGCCGACGGCAGGCGCGCCGAGCGGAGCGTCTACTCCCGCAAGTGGATCGACAATCCCTCGGGAGAGTCGCAGCTGGAGGTCGTGATCCGCGGCCGCTGGCAGTCCGCAGACGATAGGCCGGAGTGCCGGATCGAACCCGCGGGCGAAAACACCGCTTTGATCTTCACGAGCCGCGAAGGTGCGACGCGCGAAGTGAACCTGATTGAAATGAAATAAGACACGATGTTGAAAATTAGAATTGCAATTCCGTTTGCGGGCCTCGCCCTGACGGCCTGCGGGCAGTCGGAGGCCGGGCGCCCCAACGTGATCTACGTATTTCCGGACCAGTATCGCAACTCCTCGCTGGGGTTCTGGAGCGATCCGGAGTTCGCCGCCGAGGTGGGGTGGAAGGGCGATCCGGTCGCAACGCCCAACCTCGACCGCTTCGCCCGCGAAGCCACGGTGCTGACCGAGGCGGTGAGCAATTTCCCCGTGAGCAGCCCCCACCGGGGCATGTTGCTTTCGGGCATGTATCCCGAGCGGAACGGCGTGGTGCTGAACTGCATGTCGGAGCGTCCCGAAAGTTCGCTGCGCGAGGACGTCGAGTGTATCGGCGACGTCTTCTCGGCGGCGGGCTACGACTGCGCCTACATCGGCAAGCTGCACGCCGACTTCCCGACGAAGAACAACCCCCAGCGTCCGGGAACCTACGTCAGCGACGCCGTTCCCGAGTGGGACGCCTACACGCCGCCCGAACGCCGCCACGGGTTCAACTACTGGTACTCCTACGGCACCTACGACGTGCACAAGCATCCCCATTACTGGGATACCGACGGCAACCGTCACGATGTCGACGAGTGGTCGCCGCGGCACGAAGTTTCGAAAGCCATCGAATATATCGAAAACAAGGGCGGCGTGCGCGATCCCGAAAAACCGTTCCTGATGATGATCGGCATGAATCCGCCGCATTCGCCCTACGCTTCGACCGACGACTGCGACCTGGAGGGGTATGAACGTTACAAGGACAAGTCGCTGACCGAACTGCTCGTGCGAGACAACGCCGACACGACGATGGCCAAGGCCGCCGCCGTGCGTTACTATTTCGCCAACGTGAGCGGTATCGATCGCGAGTTCGGCCGCCTGCTCGCTGCGCTGGACAGGGCGGGGCTTACGGAGAACACGATCGTGGTCTTCGCTTCGGACCACGGCGAGACGATGACCAGCCATTCGACCGACGACCCTAAGAACTCGATCTGGCGCGAGTCGCTGAACATTCCCTTTCTGGTGCGCTATCCGGGGCGGGTGCCGCACCGTGTGGACGATCTGCTGCTCTCGACGCCCGACATCATGCCGACGCTGCTGGGGCTGGCGGGCCTCGGGGAGCGGATTCCCGCGAGTGTCGAGGGGCGCGACTACTCGGCCGTGCTGCGGCAGGACGCCGTGCAGCCCGAACGCCCGCGCGCTGCCCTTTACATGCGCAACCTCGACGGCGGGCGCGATGCCGACGGACTGGTCCGCGGCTTCTTCGCCCAGGCGCGCGGCGTGAAGACCGCAGCGCATACGATGGAGCTGCGTATCGGCCGCGACGGGACGCTCGAACGCGTGCTGATGTTCGACGATGCGGCCGATCCCTACCAGCTGCACAACCTCGCGCCGGAGGAGCATCCCGCGCTGTTCGCCGCGCTGTGCCGCGAACTGGCTGTGTTGCTGCGCGACAACGACGACGTGTGGTTCCGCGAGGGCGTCTTGTCCGACGTGGTTCCCTATGATACGAATAACTAACAATCAATCGGATATGAATAAATTGTTTTTGTGGATTGCAGCGGCCTCGGCCTTTGTGCTGCAATCGTGTGAGAACACCGACGGCATCCGCGACGAGATCGGGAGCCTGCGCGACCGGGTGATTGCGCTGGAGGCGAAGATCGGCAGCGTGAACACCTCCATCGTGGCGCTCCACAAGTTGATGGACGAGTCGACGATCATCGTCGGGATCGAACCCAACGCAAAGGGGTACGAGATCGAGTTGAGCGACGGAACCCGGCTGCCCGTCATCCTCGGTGAGAAGATCGAGGCGCTGGTTCCCGTCATGGGCATCGACGCCGAGGGCTACTGGACCGTGAGCCTCGACGGCGGAGCCACTTCCGAGCGGCTGAAGGTCGGCGGAGAGTACGTTTCGGCATGGCCCGTTTCGGGCGGCGACCATAAGCCCGGCGCCGAGGGCGTCACCCCGCAGCTGAAGGTTTCGGCCGACGGGGAGTGGCTCGTGAGCCTCGACGGCGGGGCGACCTACGCGCCGCTTTTGCAAAACGGACAGCCGGTCAATGCCTTGGGGGATAAAGTCGTCGTCAGTTACAGTTCGGCTTTCAAGTCGGTGACTTACGACGCGACGACCGGACTTCTGGCGGTCGAACTGCTCGACGGCGAAAAACTCACGCTTCCCGTCTTCGACGATTTCGGACTGACGGTGACGGCTTCCGACAACGAGACTTTCCGCCTCGGGGAGACCCGGGCCTTCGAGGTCGTGCAGAACAACGTCGCCGAGGCGGTGATCGACGCGCCTGCGGGCTGGACGGCCGTGCTTGGCGAGACGACGCTGACGGTCAAGGCTCCCGCGACGTTCGACGCCGCTTCGCAGCAGGCGGCGGTCTCGGTGACGGTCTATTCGGACAGGAAATACCGGAAACTCGTCACGCTGAACGTGACGCTGCTCGACGAGCAGGTGGATGCCAACGCCGCTCTGGCATGGCGGAATTTTAAGGCCGGAACTGCGGATAACGTCCTGCTCGATTATTCGTATGCCGGTTACAAGCACGGCGAGGAGGCTCCGGCCGATGTCTGGGGACTGGGCTACAAGGTTTACAACGTCGTCGACTACGGCGCCGATCCCACGGGCGTCAGGTCCTCGCGCGGGGCGTTGGCTGCGCTGCTCAAGGAGCTGAAACTTTCCGGACGGAGCGATGCGGGGGCGAACCTCGCGAATGCCAATGCCCGGGCGGTGATCTACTTCCCCGAGGGGCGTTTCGTCCTCCACAACGACGACGACAACGTGGTGGACCCAACCTCCGCCAACCAGAAATACACCGACTCGAAGGGGAACAACCGCAGCGAGGAGATTTTCATCCGCGGGGGTTATTTCGTGCTCAAGGGCGCGGGCCGCGGCAAGACGACGCTCGTCATGGACACGCCCAACCTGCCGAACAACTCGGAGCAGATGTGGTCGTCGCCCATGATGATCAATATCAAGCACAATTCGGGACTTTCGGACCTCACGACGGTGACGGGCGACGCCGCACGCGGCACGTTCTCGGTGGAGGTGGCTTCGGCGGCCGGCATCGGGAAGGGCGACTGGGTGTGCCTTTCGCTTTCGAACAACGACCCGACGCTGGTGGCGCAGGAGTTGGCGCCGCACCGGGTCGAGGGAAACATGACCGATATTCAGACCATTACGGTCGAGGACTATCACCAGGTGGCTTCCGTAAGCGGCAACCGCGTGACCTTCGCCGAACCGATCATGTACGCCGTGGAGGCCAAATGGGGCTGGAAAATCCGCAAGTATCCCCATTATGAACATGTCGGCGTCGAGGACCTCACGTTCGAGGGCCGCTCGAAGGAGAATTTCGGCCACCACGCTTCGTGGGAGGACGACGGGGCTTACAAGCCGCTCAACATGATGCGTCTGACCGATTCGTGGATTCGCCGCGTCGATTTCAGGGGCGTCAGCGAGGCGTTGTCGATCGTGTCGAGCGCCAACTGCTCGGCCTACGACATCGAGATCAGCGGCAACCGCGGCCACTCGGGCGTGCGCTCGCAGTCCTCGTCGCGCATCTTCATCGGCAAGGTCTGCGACCGCAGCCGCGGGCAGGCTGTTTCGCCGCCCTATACGAGCACGGGGTATTTCGAAAACGCCGGACAGTACCACGCCTCGGGAGTGTCGAACACCTCGCTGGGGGCCGTGCTGTGGAACAACACGTGGGGTGACGACGCCTTCTTCGAGTCGCATTCCAGGCAGCCGCGCGCCACGCTCGTCGACCGCTGCACGGGCGGATTCGTGCAATGGCGTTTCGGCGGCGACGAAACCAACGTGCCCAACCACCTGGGCGACCTGACGATCTGGAATCTGAACGCCACGCGTGCGGCGCACGATTTCGGGGCCGAACCGTTCAAGTGGTGGCTCTCCTCGGACAAGTGGTGGAAGACCATGCCGCCGATCATCGTCGGATTCCACGGCGCGGCGGTCACCTTCGACGAGAGCGCCGAACAGGTGAAATACCTCGAAAGCAACGGCGCGGCCGTCGAGCCGCTGTCGCTCTACGAAGCGCAGCTGCGCCAGCGGTTAGGGTATGTCCCCGCATGGCTCAATTCTTTGAAATAGAATAAAAAACCAAACATATTATGAAAAAGTATCTGATCCTGATCTTCGTCGCGCTGGCTGCGGTTTTCCAGTCGTGCGACAACAACGACGACCTGTGGGATGCGATCGACGACCTGAAGAGCCGCGTGCAGGCGCTCGAAACGCAGGTCGACGCGCTGAACGGCAACATCGAGGCGTTGCAGAAACTCTACGGCGGCGCCACGATCTCCAAGGTCGAGACCTCCGATGGCAAATATCTCATCACGCTGACCAACGGCGAGACCATCGAACTGGTGCAGGGCAGCGAGGCCGTGGCCGTGATTCCGATCGTCTCGATCAACGACAAGGGCGAGTGGCAGGTGTCGATCGACAACGGAGCCACGTTCACCTCGCTCGGCGTGAAGGCCGTGGCCGAGGACGGCACGACGCCCCGGTTCCGCATCGACGAGGCCACCGGTTACTGGCAGGTGAGCTACGACGGCGGCACCTCCTTCGAAAATGTGAAGGACTCCAAGGGTCAGCCCGTCAAGGCCATCGGCTCGGGTACGGTGACCGACAAGTTCTTCGAGGAGGTGAAGGTCGACGGCGGCGACCTCTATATCAGGCTGCTCGGCGGCGAGGAACTGCGCATTCCGATCGTGAGCGATTTCTTCTGCCGGATCGTCACGCCGACCGAGGGCGTGCAGACGTTCGACGCCGGGGCCACCAAGCGTTTCGTGGTGGAGATCCGAGGTGTCGAGCAGGTGAAACTGTCGGCTCCCGAGGGCTGGTCGGCACGCCTGACCGATGCCGTGGATGAGAGGGCCGAACTGATCGTGACGGCCCCCGCAGCCGTGACCCGCGCCACGGCCGACACGTCGAAGGACGTGGCGATCGAGGCCTTTGCGGCCGGCGGGCTTTCGACGGTGGCCAAAATCCAGGTCGAGAGCACCGGAACGGCTCCCGCCGCTCCGACGGTTGCGGTGACCAACTCCGCGACGGTCGAACCCACGCAGTCGGCGCTGACCTTCGACGTTGCGCCCTCGGCCAATGCCGACGGCTGGAAATACCTCTGCCTCAAATCGACGGAAGCGGCTCCCGACGCCGCCAGGGTTCTTGCCGAAGGCACGGCCGGTGCGGGTACGGGCGTGACGGTCGGGAATCTCGAAGCCAATACGGCCTATACGATCTACGTGGTCGCCTATGCCGGCGATCTGACGAGCGAGGTGGCAAGCGTCGGGAACACGACGGCGGCGGCTCCCGTTACCGCCGAGACGGACTACTACCAGGATTATCAGGACGGGAAAGACATCGCGCTGGGCGACCTGACGATCAATAAGACGGTCTATCCGGAAGCGCAGCTGCTCAAGCCGTCCGAACTGACCGCTGCGATCATTACGGCCGGAGGTTTGATTTTCGTCGACAACTCCGATGCTGCCGATCTGTCGTTCACGATTTCGGGCGCGTCGATCAATATGGGCGACATCGTGCTGATCGGCCGTTATCCCGAACGTGCGCAGGCGACGATCTCCGGGCCGGAACTGCGTTGCAAGTACAATGCGGCTTTCAAGAACCTGCATATCGCGGCTTCGGGCAATTACAACCTCTTTACGACGACCAATGCCACCTATGATCCGACGCTGCATGTCGAGGATTGTACCGTGGATGCCGCCTACAATGTGGTTTACGATTCGCACAATACGCAGAATTTCAAGAGTGTCTATTTCGGGAATTCGATCGTGAAGATGACCGTCGCCAACAAGCCGTTCTATTCGACCAAATCGAAAGGAGCCTATACGCAGCAGTCGATCCGTTTGGAGAATAATGTCTTCTATGCCGAAACGCCTTTGCAGAACTACCTGATCAACTGCGGGGACAGGTCGCAGGCATTCCAGACGACCCGGCTTCAGGTCGAGGTGACGAACAATACGATTTATAACATTTACCAGCCGAACATTATGATCCGGGCTTATGTCCTCGCAGGGCTGACCGTGACCAAGAATGTCGGGTATTATACCGGTGTTACCGCGAAAAATTATCTGACGGGTGTGTATGACACGGCCGGATTTACGGCTGACAAGGCGGAGGTAACCTATAATTACCTCTACACCGCGCCGGTCAGCGATACGAATTTCTGGTCGGCGAAGCATACCGGAAGCTACACGCCTGCAAACAACCAGATGGGCGACGGCGTGGAAGCTCCGTTCTCTTCGATGGATGCGGCGAAGGGGTATTTCCCGGTCGACGCTTCGGTGGTGAAGACGGGTGCGGGAGCGACCTACGACACGAAGGCGTGGTTCAAGGCGGAGTAATTCCGGCTTGCCGTAACGAAAAACTCCGGCCTGCATTTTCGCAGGCCGGAGTTTTTTCGTTGAGCCGAAGAGGCGGATCAGCCGATCCAGCTTGTCAGAATCTTCATGCCGCCGTCGGGCGTGAAGGCGAGCGAACGGGCCGAAGCCGGAATCAGGACCGTTTCGCCCTGGTGCACCGGAACCGCTGCGCCGCTGTCGTCGGTGAGCGTGCCGCAGCCCTCGATGCAGATCGCCACGACGAACGAGTCGAGCGACGCGAGGTCGAGCGTCTCGGGGCGGGTCAGATCGTAGAGCGACGTGGTGAAATAAGGGCACGACACCAGCTCCACGCGCGTGTCCTGCGCCGGCTCGTAATGCGTCCGGTAATCGGGCAGCACGGTGTAGTCGATGGCGCCCTTCGCCAGTTCGGTGTGCAGTTCGCGGGTGTTGCCGTTGGCATCGCGGCGGTTGAAATCGTAGATGCGGTAGGTGATGTTCGAGGTCTGCTGGATTTCGGCGATGAACGACCCCGCGCCGATCGAGTGCACACGTCCCGCGGGCAGGAAAAACACGTCGCCCGGTGCGATCTTGTAGTCGGCCAGGATGTCCGTGATGGTGTTGTCCCCGACGCTGGCCTCGTACTCGGCCGGCGTTACCTGCTTCGAGAAGCCCGAACGCAGGTGCGCGTCCTTATCCGCCGACACCACGTACCACATTTCGGTCTTGCCCTTGGATTTGTGGCGTTCCCATGCCAGCTCATCGTTCGGGTGCACCTGGATCGAGAGATCCTGCCGGGCGTCGATGAACTTGATCAGCAGCGGGAACTCCTCGCCGAAACGCCCGTAGTTGGCTTTGCCCAACAGCGCCGCGCCGTGACGGGCGATCAGTTCCGGGAGCGATGTCCCGGCTTCGGTCCTTGACGCCCGAAAGCTCCCAGCTTTCGCCGATGTTGCGCTGGTCGGTGGCGATTCCCTTGTAAGGGGCGATCTTCTCGCCGCCCCAGATCAGGGATTTCAGAATCGGTTGAAATTTATACATGGTCGATCTATTTTATGCGTTTTCCGTGTCGAGCTGGCTCAAGGCGAAAGCGTATGCTCCGACCGAAATGGCCTGGCTCGCGCCGAGTTTCGAAATGGTCACGCCGATGCGTTTCTGCGGGTCGTAGGCCACGTAGCGGTCCGTGCCGTAGACTTTCAGGGGCCGCTGCGCGCCCTTGGCGAATTCGCGGAATTCAGTCTCGTCGTCCAGATCGTAAACCTTCATCTGCACGCGGTTCAACTCGTTGCCGTTGAGCTGGTGCATCTTCGAACGCAGCTCGTTCAGCAGGCTGGGCATGATCCATTTGCGGGCCGCCGTGATGCCGCCGCCGATGACGATCAGTCCGTCCACCAGCGTCACGGCCGTAGCCATGGCGTCGCCGGCGATCTCGCCCATTTCGGCAAAAGCCTTCTTCGCGGCCTCGACATCTCCCGGGCGTTTTCCCTCGGCGATTTCGCAGATATCTTTCGGTTCGAAGGTGTGGTTCACGTCGCCCGAAGCTTCGCCGTAGACGCGTTTCACGGCACGGATCGACGCCCCGTCCTCGACGATGATTTCGGGCATTTTCTTGTGACGCAGGCAGAACGTCTCGACGCATGAGTTGTCGCCGCGGTTCAGCCGGTTGTCGATCACAAGGCCCACGCCGAGTCCCGTGCCGAAGGTGTAGCCGACGAGGTTTTTGTATTTCTTCGGGCTTCCCAGCGCTTCGAGCCGGGCGTTGACCTCGGGCAGGGCGCCTCCCAGCGCCTCGCCGTAGGCGAACAGGTCGCCGTCGTTGTTGATGTATACCGGGATGCCGAATTTCGCTTCGAGGAACGGACCCAGCGCCACGCCTTCGCGGAACGACGGGAAGTTGGGCAGATAACCGCCGATGATGCCGTTCGGATAGTCGGCCGGGCCGGGGAATGCGAAACTGATGGCTACGGGTTTTTCGGACAGACGGTCGATGACGGCCTGGAACCCTTCGACCATCGTCGCGAGGCATTTGTCGAGGTTCTCGGCATGCGACGGGAGGGTGATCGGCTCCACAATGAATTTGTTGGCCTGCATGGCGCCGAAAACGAGGTTCGTGCCGCCGGCGTCGAGGGTGATGACCACCCGGTTGTCATGGCTGTACATATTGAGTAGTTTTGTTTGGATTGCCGGTGTTCCGGCAGGCAAAGATACATAAAAATTGAACGGGTGCAAAACCGAATTGCGCGAAAAAGGCCGGCGACTGCTGCCGCCGGCCTTTTTCAGGACCTTGCCTTGTGTCAGTTGTTTTCGGGACGCAGCTTGCGCACGACGGCGCCGGTCTGCCACATCTCGCTTTCGCGCATCTCGCGCAGCTCCTCGTTGAGCTTCTCGCGGTAGTCGGGTTTGCTGTTCAGGTCGATCGAACGCTGGGCCTCGTTGCCGGCGGCCACCTCCCTGTACAGCTCTTCGAAGACGGGCTTCGTGGCGTCGCGGAACTTCTTCCACCAGTCCAGCGCGCCGCGCTGGGCCGTGGTCGAACAGTTGGCGTACATCCAGTCCATGCCGTTCTCCGAGACCAGCGGCATGAGCGACTGGGTCAGCTCCTCGACCGTTTCGTTGAAGGCCTCCGAGGGGGTGTGGCCGTTGGCGCGCAGCGTGTCGTACTGGGCGGCGAAGATGCCCTGGATGGCGCCCATCAGCGTGCCGCGCTCGCCCGTCAGGTCGGAGTAAACCTCCCGCTTGAAGTCGGATTCGAACAGGTAGCCCGAACCTACGCCGATGCCCAGCGCCACCACGCGTTCGAATGCGCGCCCCGTGGCGTCCTGGAATACGGCGTAGCTCGAATTCAGGCCGCGGCCCTCGATGAACATGCGGCGCAGCGAGGTGCCCGATCCCTTGGGGGCGATCAGGATCACGTCCACGTCGGCCGGGGGCACGATGCCCGTGCGCTCCTTGTAGGTAATGCCGAAGCCGTGGGAGAAATAGAGGGCCTTGCCCGGCGTGAGGTGCTTTTTGATTGAAGGCCATACGGCGATCTGCCCGGCGTCGGAGAGCAGGTACTGGATGATCGTGGCGCGCTCGGCGGCCTCCTCGATGCCAAAAAGCGTCTGGCCCGGAACCCAGCCGTCGGCTACGGCCTTGTCCCAGCTCGCGGAGCCTTCGCGCTGGCCCACGATGACCCTGAATCCGTTGTCGCGCAGGTTGAGCGACTGTCCGGGGCCTTGCACGCCGTAGCCGATGACGGCGATGGTCTCGTCCTTGAGTGTTTCGAGCGCTTTTTCCAGAGGAAATTCCTCGCGGGTTACGACGTTCTCTTCGACGCCGCCGAAATTGATCTTTGCCATGATTTTCGTGATTTTGAGTTTGTTATATGTTCTGAAAGTTATTTTTCGCTTTTGCTCCCTTCTTCATCGGATTCGGCCCTTAAACGGTCGATCTCTTCAAGGTACTCGTTCAGCAGCTCGCGCCGCGACTTGATGATGGCCACCGTGCCGCTGCGCACGAACTGCTGTACGCCGTAGGGTTGCAGCAGGCGGAACAACGCCTGCGTGTCGGCCTTGTGGCCGGTCTTCTCGACGACGATGTAGTCCTCGTCGATCTCCAGAATGCGGACGTTGTGTTCCCTGACGAGTTGTTCGACGCCCCGGCTGCGGGTCACCTTGTAGAGGGCGATCTCCTGCTGCACGACCTCGTCGGGGGTGTAGACGAAGGTCTTCAGCACGTCGATCTTCTTCTCGACCTGCCGCACGAGTTTGTCGACCTGATCGGGTGTGGTGCGGACCACGATGGTGAATTTGTGGATGCCCTGCAACGCCGATTCCGAGGTCGTGAGGCTCTCGATGTTCACGTCGCGGCAGGTGAAGACGGTGGTGATCTGGCTCAGCAGGCCCACCTTGTTCTCCGAAAACACGGTGATGATGTATTCCTGTTCCATACGCTGTTTCGTTTTATTCGAACCGGATTTCCGATACCGGGGCGCCCGCCGGGACCATCGGGAAAATGTTCTCTTCGCCCTCGACGCGCACCTCCAGCAGGAAGGCGCCTTCGGAGGCCTTCATGGCGGCGATGGCCTCGTCGAGTTCCTCGCGCCGTTCGACGCAGCGGTACGAAAGGCCGTTGCCGCGGGCGATCAGCCCGAAATCGGGGTTGACCATCTCCGTAAAGGAGTAGCGGCGGTCGTAGAACAGCTCCTGCCATTGGCGCACCATGCCGAGGAACGAGTTGTTCAGCAGGACGATTTTCACGGGGATCTTCGACTGGAAGATCGTGCCCAGCTCCTGAATGGTCATTTGCAGGCCGCCGTCGCCGGCGAAAAGGACGACTTCGCGGTCGGGGGCGCCCAGCTTGGCCCCGATGGCCGCCGGAAGTCCGAATCCCATCGTGCCGAGACCGCCCGAGGTGACCACGCTGCGCGTGCGGCGGAATCCGAAATAGCGCGCGGCGTTCATCTGCTGCTGGCCCACGTCGGTCACCAGCACCGCGTCGTTGCGGTAGGCCCGGGCCACAGCGGCGACCGCCTCGCCCATGCGGATACGCCCCTCGGCGGGATGCACGGCCTTGCGGATGACGGCTTCGTATTCGATCTGGTCGCAGGCGCGGAATCCGGCGATCCATTGGCTGTGGTCGCGTTTGCGGATACGCTCGGTGATGAGCGGCAGGGAGCGTTTCACATCGCCCACGACCGCCACGTCGGCCGGGATGATCTTGCCGATCTCCGCGGGGTCGATCTCCAGGTGGATCACCTTGGCGTTGGCGCCGAAATGCGCGGGATTCCCCGTCACGCGGTCGTCGAAACGCATGCCCACGGCCACGAGCAGGTCGCACTCCTGATTCTTGATGTTGGGACCGTAGTTGCCGTGCATGCCCAGCATGCCCACGTTTTGCGGATGGTCGGTCGGCAGGGCCGAGAGACCCAGCAGGGTCGAGGCGGCGGGCATGCCGCTCTTGTCGAGCAACGCCCGCAGCTCGGCTTCGGCGTTGCCCAGGATGACGCCCTGACCCACCATGACCAGCGGACGGCGGGCCTGGTCGATCAGCCGTGCGGCTTCGGCGATGCGTTCCGCGTCGGGTGCGGGCGCGGGGAGGTAACTGCGGATCGAGGTGATTTTTTCGTAGCGGAACGGAGCTGTTCCGCATTGTGCGTCCTTGGTGATGTCGACCACGACGGGACCCGGACGGCCCGAGCGGGCGATGTAGAAGGCCTTGGCGATGGCCGCGGGAATGTCCTCGGTGCGCTTGACCTGGCAGTTCCACTTGGTGACGGCCTGCGTGATGCCGACGAAATTGGTCTCCTGAAAGGCGTCGGTGCCCAGCAGCGCGGAGCCGACCTGCCCGGTGACGAGCACCAGCGGCGTGGAGTCCATCAGCGCGTCGGCCAGCCCCGTCACGGTGTTCGTGGCGCCGGGACCCGAGGTCACCAGACAGACCCCGACGCGGCCGCTGACGCGGGCATAGCCCTGTGCGGCGTGCACGGCGCCCTGCTCGTGACGCACGAGGATGTGGCGCAGGCGGTCGCGGTAGTCGTAAAGCGCGTCGTAGACGGGGATGATCGCGCCTCCGGGATAGCCGAAAACGGTTTCGACGCCCTCTTGGAGAAATGATTCGATCAGGGCCTTCGATCCCGTCATCGAGGGATCGGAGGCCGCGCGTCGCTCTTCGGGACGGAGTGTTTGAGAGGTATTCATTGCGGGTACGTTTTTTTATTCTTCGTTATCGTCGACGATACGTACGGCGCCTTTGTCGGCCGAGCTGACCAGCCGGGCATAGGCGCGCAGCGACGCCGGAACGCGGCGGTCGCGGCCGGCGGGGCGGAAGCGTTCCTGTGCGGCCATGCGGGCGGCGATCTCCGCGTCGTCGACCGCGAGGCGGATCGAGCGGCCGGGGATGTCGATCTCGATCTCATCGCCCGTGCGGACGACGGCGATCTCCCCGCCCGAGGCGGCTTCCGGCGAGACGTGGCCGATCGAAAGCCCCGAGGTTCCGCCCGAGAAACGCCCGTCGGTGATCAGCGCGCAGGCCTTGTCGAGGTGTTTCGACTTGAGGTACGACGTGGGGTAGAGCATCTCCTGCATGCCGGGGCCGCCCTTGGGGCCTTCATAACGGATGACGACCACGTCGCCGGCCTGCACCTCGCCGCCGAGGATGCCGCCGATGGCCTGCTCCTGCGATTCGTAGACGCGGGCCGGCCCGCGGAAGAGCAGCAGTTTTTCGTCGACGCCGGCGGTCTTGACGACGCAGCCGCAGCGGGCGATGTTGCCCGTCAGTACGGCCAGCCCGCCGTCGCGGAAATAGGCGTGTTCCAGATCGCGGATGCAGCCTGCCGTGCGGTCGGTGTCCGGTGTGTCGTAATAAGTCCGTTGTGTGCCCAGTTCCCGGCTGTAAAGGCCGGCCGGGGCGCTCAGGTAGCGCTGTTTGGCTTCGCTGCTCGCTGTTTCGCTCCGCAGGTCGAAGGCCGCGATGGCCTGGCCGAGCGTGCGCCCGTCGACCCTCCCGGCCGAGGTGTCGAGCAATCCGCCGCGGGCGAGTTCGCCCAGGATCGAGAGGATGCCGCCCGCACGGTTGACATCCTGGATATGGTAATGCGAGTTGGGGGCGACCTTGCACAGTACGGGCACCCGGCGCGAAAGGCGGTCGATATCCTGCATCGTGAAATCCACCCCGGCCTCGTGGGCCACGGCCAGCAGGTGCAGCACCGTATTGGTCGAGCCGCCCATGGCGATGTCGAGCGACATGGCATTCTCGAAGGCTGCCTTCGTGGCCACCGAGCGCGGGAGCACCGAGTCGTCGCCCTCGAAGTAATAGCGTTCGGCATTGCGGACGATCA
>OMGY01001606.1_pt1 | contig 19517 bp, 19 predicted proteins | sample 1674461 | NCBI WGS metagenome assembly OMGY01 (sample SAMN05578579, study PRJEB25193) | human gut metagenome | biome: Human Microbiome; feature: human-associated habitat; material: feces | host: Homo sapiens | place: USA:Birmingham
CTATCCGCAAAGCGAAAAAAGCAATCCGGTTGGCTTTCGAAAACGCAATGGCCGGAAAAGGCACATCTTTGGTAGAAGTTGTATCGACTTGTAATTCGGGCTGGAAAATGTCGCCGGCAAAGGCTAACAAATGGATGGAAGAAAACATGTTTGCCAAATACCCGATGGGAGACCTCAAAAACGTATAATTAAAAACTACGGATATGAAAGAAGAAATTATCATAGCAGGATTCGGAGGACAAGGTGTACTCTCTATGGGGAAAATATTAGCCTACTCTGGACTGATGGAAGATAAAGAGGTTACGTGGATGCCCTCATACGGACCGGAACAACGCGGAGGAACGGCAAACGTAACAGTCATACTCAGTGATGAACGTATAAGTTCACCGGTATTGAATGCATTCGATGTGGCTGTTATTCTGAACCAACCTTCTCTTGAAAAATTCGAAAGTAAAGTAAAGCCCGGCGGTATACTCATCTATGACGGATACGGAATACACCACCCGCCTACGAGAACGGATATCAATGTATATTGCATCAACGCTATGGAAGCTGCCATAGAAATGAACAATACCAAAGCATTCAACATGATCGTATTGGGAGGCTTACTAAAACTAAAACCAATGGTAAGCATGGAAAATGTACTGAAAGGACTGAAAAAGTCGCTGCCCGAACGACATCATCATCTCATTCCCATGAATGAGCAAGCTATACTCAAAGGAATGGAGATTATTCGCAAAGTCTGAAACGGCCAATTTTATAATACTAAAAAAAGCGAGGTGAAAAAAGAAAATCATTTTTCCCTCGCTTTTTTTATTTTTCTTTGTAACATATTTATTATTTATCCGTCTCCTATATGAAAGGCCCTAAAAGGTGCACCGGTCTAAATTAAAGTAACAACTAAAAAACAACAGATATGAAAACAAAAATTTTGATTTTAGCGCTTGCAGCATTTTGCAGTTTCTCTTCTATCTCCGCCGGCAATTGTATCGACAACTTATTCAATACGGCTTCCCGAATGCCCAATGCAGAGAAAGTAAACCTCAATTCATTCGTTTTGGGATTACTCAAACCGTTTTCGTCAGAGCTGAAAGGAATAAAATCGATGAGTATTATCGATGCTGAAAATATCTCGTCCAAAGATTATACGAGATTCGAGAAAATAATAACACAATGCGATTCCGACGGCTATGAAACAGTAACCAGCTCGAACGAAGAAAACGAGATTGTCCGAATCCTGATGAAAATAGAAAAAGAAAAAATTCGGGAAATCGTCATTATCTCCCTCGAAGAAAATGAAATCAGTTTAATCCGAATCAAAGGGAAAATCGATCCTAATCAAATGCAGAATATCATAGAAGACAACGCATAATAAACAATAAATACATCACTATGAAATCAAGAATTTTTCTTCTTATTATAGTACTATTGTCGACTCTGCAAATTTCATTCGCCAATAACAAAATCGATAATCTTTTCAAAAAAACAAAAGAGCTGCCAAATGCCGAATACTATACGGAAGATTTCAAAAAGCCTCAGGTAAAAGGCGTAGTCGACGGTGTTAAGGCCATTGAAGTAGTAGAAGCCGATATAGACAACGCAACCTATCTAGCCCTAAAAAAAGAAATTGAAGAAGAATATCTTAAATCAGGAGATGAACCATCAAAAAAATTTATAAATTCATTTTCTAAAAAATACAAAGTTGATATTCCTATATATACTAATCCTACTGGTTTTCCTTCTAAAGAAGACGGTCCAGCATTACCAGTAAAAGAAATTGAAATATCGGTTTTAAATAAATCTTTAACACCTTTTGCCATATATGAAGCACATTCATTAGAAACCACTCCATATTCATCAATAATTTCTTGAGGAACATTGATAACTTGATTTTTTATTTCAGACCAATAAGTAACAACTCCACCTTTAAAAACTTTGGAAGCACCTGAAACAGAACAAATAGTTGAACTAAATAATCCACCAGTCAAACTTTCTGCGCATGATAAAGTTAATTCTTTATTTTTTAAAGCTTCTAATAATTCTTCGACCATTATTTCATCTCCGAAAAGACATTTCTATTTTGAATAACATAAATAATTCCAGAAATTAAAGAAGTTAATGTCGCTACATACATAAATAATTGACCTAAATAATAATTATCATTTAAATGTAATAAAGAATCTAAATTAAAATCATTTACCATAATTAAAATTATTGCTACCATTTGAAATACAGTTTTTAATTTACCGAAAATATTAGCAGCAACTACTACATTTTTTCTCATAGCGTTTAATCTAACTGCATCCACAACTATATCTCTAGCAATCATAATAATAACACATATAACATTTACTCTAATTGGGCCATAACTTGCTAAAATAATTAAAGTAGTATTTACTAATAATTTATCAGCAATCGGATCCATAAATTTACCATAATCAGTTACCATATTATATTTTCTAGCAATTTTACCATCTAACATATCTGATAAAGATGCAATAATAAATAAAATCCACGCAATAAAGAAATTCAATGATACATCAATATAAGGAATAGTCATAAACCATTCACTTGGTAACAAAAGAAAAGTAGCTACAAATACAACTAATATCATTCTTAAGGTTGTTATTTTGTTAGGTAAATTCATTTTCTTTTCTCCTTTTAATGAGTATTGACCCTGTAAGCCATGTTTTGTCTAGGACAATTATTTATCTATGCATAAGCATGAGAAATAAGCTTCAATTCGCTTTATTCTCCTCCCTTACCGAATTTAGGTTTCTCGCTTGAGGGGTTTACCGCGTTCCACTTAAATATTTCTATTTAACTACGTCACTGTGGCACTTTCAGAAACTAGACCATATTTTTCAACTTAGGTTTCGTTCCGCCGTTAGATGCTCCCATCTACCCAAAGTTATTTTTTCCTTTGGCACAAACACTACTATCATCGCAGAATAGTGCGAGCATGGACTTTCCTCTAGTATTAATACCAGCAATTATCCAGGTCAATGTAAATTTATTTTATTTTTGAAGGATCTTTTCCAAGATTATATAAAGCTTGTTCTAAAGTAGATATTCTTTGAAGAAGCTCAATATTTGAAGTAGCATTACCTTCATTTTGTTTTAAAACTTCAACTTTTTCTTGTAAAAGTGTTCTTTGATATTCTGATTCAGAAAGTTTAGTTTTATAAATTTCACAAGTTTTTACTAATTCATCATAATTAGTGTATAATTTCTTAGTTGAATTTTCATATTGTTCAAAAGCAATATAATCATTAACAATTAAATCAAGATAGCGATCAACTTGTAAAGCATCGTATCCACCATTTTTAGCTTGAAATTCTTTTGAATTAATTTCACTTGCTGATAATTTTAATTTAAGTTCTTCCATAATCTCTTTCTAAACCCAAAAACATTATACAAAATTAAATATTGTATTTCAATTTTTTACATAATCAAAAAAGAAAAAAGAATTTAAAAATTAACTAAATTATTAAATTAACAATCTTCTATTATATATAAAATATTTGGATTATCTAAATATGAAACAATATATAATGAATCACGCATATGACCAGTAGGTGAATAAATATTATCAAAATCAGTATAAAAATTACCTTTTCCTTCGCCTCTAAATTTATAAAAATATTGATATTCTTTATTAAAATTTAAAACATCTTCATTTAAAATATTAACATTTATTTTTTTATAATTTTCTAACATTAAATTTTCAAATGTATCATTTTTTTCTTTAAAAAATAAATCATACATCTTTTCATTATCATCTAGTGAAGCGTTAACTATATAATAATAAGTTCCACCATCCCATCCAGAATTATCAGATTTATATTTTCTAACAACTTCAATATTATCATCAAATTCTGTATTCCAATTATAATTAATTACTTCTGCAAATGTTAAATTTTCATAAGAAAAACAGCTACTCAAAGAAATAAAAGAACTACATATTATAAATTTTATTATTTTTTTCATTGTTCCCCCCTAAATTTCTTTACAAATATATATTAACATTTTTTTTGTAAAAATCAAATTTTATGGAAAACAAAACAATTAATAATTTAAGAGCTGCCTTAAAGCAGCTCAATTTAATTACCATTATTACAACAGCAGCAACATGGACATACTTGTAAAATATTTACATTAGAATAAACACCAAAGTCTCTTCTTTCATAACAGCAACATGTAGTAAATGTTACAAGCGCTCTAGTTTTGATGCAACGTTTATATTGCATGACTGTACAAGTATAAACTACTGTTGCAGTAGAATTACTAGCAATATCACCAATTTGAATTGCATCTAAACAATCAACATTAGCAGCTTGACCATTTACAGTTACAGTATCTGGGTTTAAGCAAAATACCCCATCTAAAGGTACATGTAAGAAAACATCTTTTACAGTTTGTTCACTATTGTTGGTCACTGTAATAGTATAAGTTACTGAACAACAGACCTTCGTACAATAAGTTGAGCATTTGCTAGTTACACATAATCCACAACAAGCATCATTTATAATACGAACTTGATGACATTTTCTATTATTACAACAATTCATAATCTTCTCCCTTCTACATTTACTTATATGAATTTTAATTTTATTTGTAAGTTATTTGATTATATTTGGGCTAATTTATATAATAATGTTATGAAACAAATTAAAAAGATTTTAAAAGGTAGACACACATTAATATTTGTAGATTTTGAAGGCACCCAGTTTACTCATGAAGTAATAGCAAGTGGCTTATTAAAATGTAAAATTGATGATAATTGTAATATTATAAGTGAAGATGAAGGATTATTATTTTATAGTAAGCCTAAAGCTTCAATAGGCAAAATTGTCAGCGATATTACTTCTTTAACTGATGAATTTCTAAAACAAAATGGATTATCATGGGAAGATAGTATTAATAAAATCAATGAATATATTGGCGAAGATAAAGATATTGTTTTTATATGTTTTGGTAGTAATGATCCTAAAATGATACTTGAATCTTGTAGAATTTCTCATCCTGATAATTCTATTATTGCTAAATCTTGGTTAAACAATTTTTTTGATTTTTCTACTTTTATTTCTCAATTTATTCGTGATGAAAAAAATAATACTTATTCATTAATAAATTTCTTAAAATTATATAATTTAGAACCTGTAGGTGTATCTCATAATCCACTTAATGATGCAAAAGATTTAAAAAATTTATATCAAGCTTTTTTATCAAAACCAGAAATAAGAATTAATGAATACAAAAAAATATTAGCAAGATTTAAAGTTTTACCTCAACCAATTAAACCAATTATTGAAGATTTATTAAATGGTAAAACAGTTTCTCCTTCTAAACTAAATAAATTAATTAAAGACTATCTTGCATAAAATTATTAAATATAGTTAAAAATAACTTTAGCCTTGTTTAAGGAGTAGAATATGAATTATCCAAATAGAATGAAAGTTAATCAAAATGAAATAATTGAAGAAAAGCCAATTCAATTTGCTAATCGTGGAATGGATTTTGAAAAAGCAGTTAATTTTTCTAATTTATTTTATGATGATCAAAAAAGAGCGATAATTACCAAAAGACCTACACCGATACACATTGTTAAAGTTGATTATCAAGACCATTGCAAAATCAAAGAAGCATATTTTGAAAAGCAATCAACTGCTGACTACAATGGCGTTTACAAAGGAAAATATATCGATTTTGAATGTAAAGAAACTAAATCAACAACTGCTTTATCTTTCCATAATATTGCTACTCATCAAATTGAGCATTTAAAGAAAGTTATTTATCATGGAGGAATTGCATTTTTCTTAATATATTTTATTTCTTTACAAGAAGTTTATTTAGTTGATGCTTCTATTATTATTGATAGATTTTTTGGTACACGTAGATCGATAAGTATTGATGATATTAGGAAAAATGGCACTCTAGTTGAACAAGGCTTTATACCTCGTCTAAATTATTTAGATGCAGTAGATAAGGTCTATTTCAATGAAAAAATTTCTCAATAAATTATTTTTTATTTTTATTTGTTTATTTTTAATTTCTAGTCTTTCATTATCTTTATATTGTTATATTTCTATTAAAAATTTACCAACTCCAGAAATAAAGCAAGTAATTGATAAACAATATTCTAAAATATATGATTCAAATGATAATTTAATTGAAAGTTTAGGTGAAAATAAAACAAAACAAATTAAATATAATGAATTACCTCAAATATTAATTAACGCTTTAATAAGCATTGAAGATAATGAATTTTTTTATCATGATGGATTAAATTATAAAAGAATCATTAAATCTTTAATTAATAATATTTTTTCTTCTTCTACTCAAGGTGGTTCAACTTTAACTCAACAATTAGTTAAAAATTTAGTTTTAAATAATGAAAAAACTTTAAAAAGAAAAATACAAGAAGCATATTTATCCCATATTATTGAGCAAAACATGACTAAAGAAGAAATATTAGAATTTTATTTTAATTCAATTTATTTTGATGGTATGTATCCAGGAATATATTATGCTAGTAAAAAATATTTTGCTAAAGATGTAAGTTCATTATCACTTCCAGAATGTGCTTTATTAGTAGGTTTAGTTAAATCCCCAACTTATTATAGCCCATATAAACATGCATCTAGATGTGAAGAAAGAAAAAATTTAGTTTTATTAACCATGAAAAATAATAATTATATTACAGAAGAAGAATATAATTATTCTATAAAAAAAATAATAACTAAAGAAATAATAGAAAAACAAAATAATAATTTTGATATTAATTATCAATATCAAGCTTATTTAGATATAGTTTATCAAGAAGTAGAAGAATTAACTTCTTTAAATCCATTCTCTACTCCATTAAAGATAGAAACATATTTAGATACTTCTTTACAATCTTATTTAGACGAAATACAAAAGGGTAACATTTTTAAATTTAATGATGATTATCAACAAATTGCAAGTTGTATTATTGATAATAATAATTCTTCAGTTATAGGAGTTATTGGAGGTAGAAATTATAATGGAGTTATGCTATATAATCGTGCTTATAATATGAAAAGGCAACCAGCTTCCACTATGAAACCTATTTTTACTTATGCATTAGCTATAGAATATTTAAATTATAATGAATATTCTTTAATTGAAGATAAACCATATACTTATAAAAATAGTAATATAACTGTTCATAATGCTGATAAAAAATATTTAGGAACTATTCCTTTAATAGATGCCATCGGATATTCAAGAAATACTTCAACTTTATATACGCTTGAAAATGTTATTAATAAAATTGGGCAAAATGCATGTATAGATTATCTTAAAAATATAAATCTTATGGATGAAGGACCGTTTACTATGCCTTATGCTTTAGGAGGCATGAAATATGGTTTATCTCCTTATTTATTAGCAAATGCTTATAGTCTATTTCCTAATGATGGTGTATTTAAAAAAGCTACTACTATTAAATGTATTAAAGAATTAGATACTAATAAAATTATTTATTCTCGAGATGATAATTCTAAACAAATATTATCAAAAGAAACTGCTTTTATAATGAATTCTACATTACAAAAAATCATGGATTATAATTACTATAATATTAATTATAGTCGTCCTAACAATATAATTATAGGAGGTAAAACTGGCACAAATGCATATGATAATATAATTATAAAAAAATATAATTATCCTCAATATGCTGATAGAGATAGTTGGTTTGTAGGTTATTCTAAAAATTACACTATTGCATGTTGGACTGGCTTTGATGAACCTTTAATTAATCAGAAAACATATTTTGGTAAAAATGATTCTCGTCGATTAGTTGTAAAAGATATTTTTAGAACTGCTTTAAATAAATTAGAATTAAAAAATATTAATTTTAATACATGTGAAAATATTTCACAAATTAAAATTGTTAAAAACGCTCCAGAAATGTATTTACCAAATGAATTAATACCAGAAAATTATATTGTTACAGCTTCTTTTAAAAAAGGATTTGAGCCTAAACAAATTATGCCTTTACCAGAATTTAAAAAAATAGAAAATGTTAATATTATTTCTTATGAAGATAATTTACAAATAGATGTGGATAATGAACTTATTGATGATGAATTATATAAAAATATTTTTGGAAAAAGAATATTTTTAATCACTTATGAAGATGAAAATAACTTAGATACTTATCAAATATCTAATAATCATTTTTTAATCAAAAAGCATAATGGCAAATTTAAACTAAATATTGTAGAAACTTTTGAAAATAATAATAAAGTTACAGGTGAAGCTTTTATTTTTTATTCTTATTAAATTCTCTACATATTAAAGATAATTTACAATTTTCACAATGAGGTGATCTAGCTAAACAAGTATATCTACCAAAATGTATAAATTGATGATGTAATAAAATATAATCATATCCTTTAAAAAATTTTCTTAATTTATTTTCAGTTATTTCTACATTATCTTCTTCTTTAGCAATTTTTAATCTTTTAGCTAATCTATGAACATGAGTATCAACAGGAAATTCATTTTGATGAAATAATTCACATAAAACTACATTAGCAGTTTTATTTCCTACTCCTGGTAATGACATTAAATCTTTTTTATTATTAGGTACTTTCCCATTAAATTTTTTTATTAAATCAACAGCTATCAATTTTATATTTTTAGCTTTTGCATGATATAAGCCAATTTGTTTAATACATAATTCAACATCTTTAATATCAGCTTTAGCTAAATCTTCTAAAGTTGGAAATTTATTAAATAAAATAGGTGTTACTTTATTAACTGATTTATCTGTTGTTTGAGCAGATAAAACTACACTTATTAATAGTCCATAATCAGTAGTGTAATCTAATTCACAACTAGCAGTAGGTAATATTTCATTAAAATAATTAACTATTATTTCCGCTTTTTGCTTATTTGTCATCACGATTTACCCAATCATAAGACGCTATATCCATAGCTTTTTTAATATCTTTTTTTGTCTTTTCATCAACAGTAGAAAATCCTTCTTCTACTCTATCAGTATGAGCTAAATTTTTTATAATTAATTTATCAACCATTTTAACAGTAACTTTATTATGTTTCATAATACATTCATTAATTGAATTAATAATAACATTTTTATCAACATCTTCATTAAACCATTCACTAATCATATCTATTTCTAAAGGAGATAAAGATCTTTTCATGTTTTCTTCTAATAATTTTGTTATTTCTCCAAATGCTTCTTGAGTATAAACTTTTGTTAAATCATTTTGATCTGAACAAACTTTTTTTGTAAATAATTCAATTATTTTTTTATAAGTATTTTCACATGACGTAACTAAAATATCACCACATTGAATATAACTTAAAAAGCCTTTATTCATTAATGAAACAATTATTTCATCAATTTCTTTATCATTATAATTCATTTTTAAAGATAATAATTCTCCACTGAATAATGACTTTTTATCTTTACTAGATGAATCTATTAATAATAAAACTACTAATTCTTTTTCACTTAATCCTAGCTCTTTATAATTTTGTATTAAGATATTTCTATAATCTATATCACTAAATCTTATTAAATCCATATTTTTAACTTCTTTCTTTTTATAGTTTTGCAAACTAAATCTTTTATTTCAAGACTTTTTTAAATACCCGCATAATATTTTTATAAAATATTTTTTCTATTTCATTTTCTTTAAAATCATTTTTTATTAAACATTCATATAATAAATTCATTTTATCGCAACTCGATAATTCATTAGGGGTTTCAATACCATCAAAATCACTACCTAAAGCAATATTATCTATACAACCTAATTCTTTTATATGCCTTATATGATTTACTATATCTTGAATAGTATCTATATTTTGATTAGTAAGAAAATCTTTATAATAATTCATTCCCATTACTCCACCATTTTTATGTAATAATAAAATCATATCATCAGTTAAATTTCTTTTATTATTACAAATATAACGACTATTAGAATGGCTTGCTACAATTGGAGAATTAGATAATTTTATTACATCATAAAATCCTTGATCTGAAAGATGAGAAACATCTATAATTATTCCTAATTCATTCATTTTATTGATTACTTTTTTTCCAAAATCAGTTAAGCCATTATTTTCATCTTTATTTGAAGAAGATATTAAATTTTGATAATTCCAGGTTAATGTAATCATTCTTATACCTAAAGAATATAAATAATCTATAATATCTAAATTAGTGATGATGTCACCATTTTCAAGAGTTAACATTGCTCCTATTTTATTATCACTTTTTATTTTTAAAATATCGTTATAAGATAATATTTTTTCTAAATAAATTTTGTTTAATTCTAATTGTTGATTATAACATTCATAATATTTATTAAAATCATATATTGTTTCACCTTTATTTAAGAAAATAGCAAAGCATTGAAGAAGATATTGTCCTTTAACAAGTTTTTGTACATCAAGATGTAAATTGTTTCTTAATAAGCTTTTATTTTGCTTATATAAAGCTGTTATTGTGTCACAATGTAAATCAATTATATTATATTTTCTTTTATAATCATCAATTACTAAATAATCATTTAATTTATATTCATTGCATACATCAATAAATTTTTCTTTAGATATATTTTTCATTTTATCTAATTCTTTATTAATTTGATATCGAGATATTTCTTTTAATAAATATAAATGTGTTTTTATATAATTATCTAGTTCTTCTTCTATTATAAAATTTAATTGTATTTTAAATCTAATTGCTCTTAAAATTCTTAAAGGATCTTCTTTTATTCTTTGATCAATATTGGCAATCATTCTAATTATTTTATTATTTAAATCATTTATACCATTATGAAAATCATAAATTTTATCATTATCCATGTATAAACTATTAATTGTAAAATCTCTTCTTAAACTATCTTCTTTAAGAGAATTAACAAATATTATTTTTTCTGGATGTCTAAAATTATTAGAATATATTTCTTTTCTTAAAGTAGAAATATCATAATATTTATTATTAATTAATATTTTACAAAATCCTAATCTTTCAAAAGAATAATCACCTTTAAAAAGAAGTTTTAAATCACTTATTAAAGCATTAGTAACAAAATCCATATCATTTATTTCTTTATTTAATAAATAATCTCTTACTGCTCCACCTACAATATAAGCTTGTTTATTAATCTGTTTTAATTTAATATTAATTTCTTCTAAAATTTCATTTCTCATATTATCTATTATAACATATTCATTAATTGTTAAATATTTGTTGACAAAGAAATTATAATTTAATATTATTTTAATTGCTAAGGGCATTTAGCTCAGCTGGGAGAGCATCTGTTTGACGTACAGAAGGTCGGGGGTTCGAACCCCTCAGTGCCCACCATTAGTATTTTATAAACGAACATTTATTTGTTCGTTTTTTTTATTATTTTTAAGCAAATAAAAACCTCTCTTTCGAGAGGTTTAATATCTTCATTAATTTATAAAGTAGGAATTACTGTTGAACCAACATTACTAAATTCAATAATAATATGGTAATATGTTGATGTATTCCAACCAAATTTGAAATTAATTGTAGTAGTATCATCAGTCATATATACAAATGCATTGAAATTTAAAATTTCAAAAAGTGAATATTCACGTCCATCATTAGTAGGTAATTTTTGACTTAATAATGACCAAGTTGAACCAGAATAATGGCTAACTGATAATAAATCAATTAAATATTCTTGACCATTAGCAGCTCCACCAAATACATAATTGTAATCTGCATCTTCATCTTTATCATATTCTTCTGAATAAATAGTATTACGAGTAGATTTAGAAGCAAGACTTTTATCTGCTAATAAATCAACTAATGAATGAGACTTATCCCAAATTGTAGTTCCTTCAACTTTTTTTGTATCTGGAGTAATAATTGTATATTCTTTTTCATTAAGAGAATAATTTACAGTACGATTAATTCCATTTTCTGCTTTAACTAAATGTTCATAAATTTCTTTTTCTTCTTCATTTATAGAAACATTTTTTGTATATAAAGCTTCTTCATCTTTTACATAAGTAGTTTCTTCTGTTTCAACTAAGAAATTATTTCTTATTGTTTCATATAAAGCATAACCATCATCAAGAGTTAAGTTAGGTGTTTCGATTGGTTTTGCAGTAGAAAGATCACTTGAATCATACCAACCACTTTTTACACTCATTGTATAATTTTTACTATTACTAATTGAAGAAATTCTTTCATCAAATTGTTCTGGAATTGCTCTTTCAGGAGTATTGCTAAGTTCTTCTGTAATAGTTTTATATAAATCACTATTTTCTAGATAATCTTCTTCAGCACGCAAATAATATGTTCCCCATGTGAATGTTCCAGCTTGTCCAGAAACAGTTTCAGTATATGTACAATATAAATTATAAACAGGGAAAGACGAAACAATTTCACCAGATGTATTTTCCATATCATACATCATTGCTGAAACGCCTTTAGTTTGAAATTCAAAATTTACATCATTATTATTCCCTTTATAATATTCAGTTAGTAATTGCATATAATATTCAAATAAATCTGATCTATATCCAAGCATACTTAGCATTGTTTCTGCTGCATCTGCTCCACCTTCAAGAATACCATTTTCTCCTGTTGTAAATAAATTTGTAGACATAGTAAATGTAGTATTGCTATAAAATAATCCACTTACTGCGCCTGGACCAAATTTAAAATTTTCTCCTTTATCATCATCCATTGTAAAAGTATAAACACTTGAACCTTGGAAATATTGACCTTGATAGCCATATCCTGAATTATTTATAGCTTTATTACTATAAACTGTATAATCTTCACCAAATAACCAACCATCACTAGTAAGATAAGTTCCTGTTGAAGAATTATCAACGACTCCAATAAAAAATTCAGAACCTACACTATTAGCATATTTATTATAAGCATATTTTTCTTTTGAAAAAGCATCAAAGTTAATTGATTTTTCTAAGTCACCAGAAGTAACAACAATTGTAACTTTTCCTTCTTTTAAAATAGTGACTTTTTTACCATCAATAGAAGCTGTTTCATCTGTTAATAATTCACAATCAAAAACTTGAGCGCCTCCTTCAATAGTAACTATTTCATTTAAATCTATAACATCACCTACAACAGCTCCATCAATAGATTTTATTTTAATATTTTCTACTGTTTCATTGCTACTAGTATTATCACATGCAGAAAGAGATGTTAATAATAACAAAGGCATTAATAATATAGGTATATTTTTTAATTTCATACACTTCTCCTTTATAAAAAACAATATATTTAACATATATTGAATTAATTAAACCATTTTTTTAAATAAATTTAAACATAAATATATCATAATTTAAAAAAAGATATTCCTCGCATATTTTTTTATATAATTATTTAATACATTATGTTCAAAATATCTTTTTTTATAATTTTTTATTTAATTTTTTCTACTGTAATAGTTGCAGTTGAATTTTCTGGATTAGTAGAATCAACATTAATATCATTAATTCTTATTCTATAATTAAATTTGCAATCTTTATCAATAGTATATTTTTGTTTATCAGGCATTGTTCCGCTAGTCATTGTTTTTGCTTTATTCCAAAGATTTGATCTACTTGGCATATAATTTACCCAAGTTCTTCCTTCTTCAAGTGAGAATCTAGCACCTTTTTTAAATAATGAATTGTTAGAAGCTGAATTTGTAGAAGAAGTTGTTATATTATCGGTAGTATCAAATGTTGATTCAAAAATCATACTTTCAGCATAAGGATTCCATGCTGTAACTTTACCATTACTATCTTCAACTGGGAAGAAATTACTTGAAGCAACATTATTACTTCTACCACCTTTTGAATTAGTAATTCTTATTGTTTTACCTTTTTCGTAAATATCTTTTATATTTGTTAAATATCCTTCTTTTTCAGACGATTGATTTTCAACTACTCTTGCATCAATATGAGAAATTCTTACTCCATAATCTGAATATCCAGATACACTATCGTATCCATTAGTATAATCTTTTTGAGCTAAACCGATAGGAGCCATAAATTCAATCATCATATATTCATCAAAAGCAGTACCATTATAATTTGGTGAAGGAATAATAAAGCAATCACCTGATGTAGTTGTTGGTTTTAAAGTAATGATTGCTGAATCATCAACTACAAGTGGACTTAACCAACCCAATGTAAATTTTGAATATGCAGAATGATCACCAAGGTTATGATCCATCATATCAATTCCGCCCATAGGTGACCATTGTTTATTATAATCATAATAGTCATTTAATCCATATCCATGTCCAGTTTCATGAACAAATGTATGAGCATCAAATCCACCATAATTACTTTGCATAAAATTAAGACTTGCCCATCCTAAAGTATTTACAGTTGGTGCGCTCTTATTAGGAACTGGGACATCATTATAAGTAACATAAGCCCACCAGAATTTTGTATCATTTTTAGTTTGATTTCTAGAATAAACAATCCAAACGAAATCTAAATATCCATCACCATCATGATCATAATATGTTAATGGTTCTGCATCTTTTCCTAAAGAACCATGGTTATCTTTTGCATATTCAGTTAAATACCAACTTCTAATCCATTCAGCTGCGTATAAACCAGCTCCTCTTCCACTAGCAGCATTAAAATAATCTTCATCAGTTCCTGGATAAACAACCCATTCAGGTAAAACTGTTGCATTAAATGTAGACTTACCAAAACTTGAGCGATAATAATAATCTGCTACAGAAATCCAACCATTATTTTTATCCATATCAGATTGATTACCGATAAATGTTGTTTCAATATTATCCCTATTTTCTTTAGTTTGTTTAGAAGTATAATTAGTAAAACCAAAAGGTACAACTAAAACGTGTTGTTCAGCATGTGGATTAATATGTGGGTGTTCAGCATTATTATATAATGTATTAACATTTAATTGATTTCCATTATATGTGGTGCTTGCTTTTTGAAAATCAGCATTAGTTTTAGTTATTGTTGTTTGTGAATTAGATGATGTTGACGATGTAGTATCACTATTACCATGTCCTACACAACTAGCCATTGTAACTAAAGAAGCAACGCATAAAACTAATAATCCAAAATGTCTTTTTTTCATAATTCTTCTCCTTTACTTAAGATTTATATTGTATAAAATCAAGAAAACTATGCCCACTACTAAGAATAATGAGCCAGATAACAATATAAATTTCAAATTTAATCTTGGTTTTTCTCTTTTTAATTGTCGATATTCAGCATAAGTTTTAGGTAATTTTGTTTCTCTAACATTTCTATGAAACGTCATAACCCAAACTAATTGTACTGAATAAGCAATAATATCAAATGCTCCTTCATCAGAAACATAACATAATATATAAAATAAACATAATAATAATCCCGATATTGAGAAAGCATCGCATAATATTTAAATTATCATTAAAATTTCTATTTAATCCGTACAATTCTTGAATAATAATTAATCCAGCAATAAATGCACATATGATTAAACTAATTACAAAGCCAATAATAAAGCCTTTATCAATGCCTCTTTTTTCATCAATAATGTCTTTATTTTTCTTCATTTATTTTACCTTTTCTCTTAGGTTTTAATTCTAATTTATATTCAGCTTCTTCTTTATCATTACAGTATACAAAATGACCTTTAGAAATTTCTCTCATTGATGGTTTATCAACTGAATAATCATGTGAAGTTTGAGCGTTATAAACAATTCTCTTACGATTCTTTTCAATATTTGGATCAGGATGAGGAACTGCTGATAATAAAGATTTAGTATATGGATGAAGTGGATGAGCAAAAAGTTCTTCACTTGTTGCAAGTTCTACTAAATTACCAAAATACATAACTGCAATTCTATCACAGAAATATTTAACAACCGATAAATTATGAGCAATAAACAAAATAGTTAACCCTAAATTATCACGTAAATCATTTAATAAATTGATAACTTGAGCTTGAATAGAAACATCAAGAGCAGAAACTGGTTCATCAGCGATAATTAATTCAGGTTTCATAATAATCGCTCTAGCTATACCTATTCTTTGTCTTTGTCCACCTGAGAATTCATGTGGATATCTATTTGCATGTTCAGGAAGTAATCCAACTAATTCAAGAACTCTATTAACTTCAGAAGTAATGAACGCTTCATCTTTAATACCTTTGATATAAAGACCTTCAGCAATAATATTTCTAACAGTCATACGAGGATTAAGTGAAGCAATTGGATCTTGGAAAATCATTTGAATTTGAGATGTAATTGATGTTTGTTTTGCTTTTTTTAATTCTTCATTAAATTTCTTTGTATCATCAATTAAATATTTATATTCATTTTCAATCTCATTTAATTTTGTTTCCAATTTAACTTTATATTCTTCTTTAATTTTATTAATATCATCTTTATTTGTAATATTTTTTAAAGCTAAAGTTAATTCATTATTATTATCTAATTTTGTTTGTTTAATTTTGTCTTCTTTAGATTTTTGATCTTCTTTTAAATATGAATATTTATCTTTAACTTTTTGCATTTCTTCTAAAGAAATATCTTTATCACAATATTTATTATCATGTTTAGCAGCTGCTATTTTCTTTCTTTGTTCTTTAATAATTGCAGTTGCTTTTTCAATTTCAACATTATTCAATTCTTCATATTTAGAAATTATTGCTTCATATTTACGTAAAAAAGGTTCTTTATCGAAATAATTATCAGTAATTTTTGCATTAACTTCTTCTAATACTTTTTTATAATTAAATGGTTCATTAAATTTTTCTTTAAAATCATTATCTAATACACTTAAATCAGATGATTTATCAACTTTATTTTTCTTTAAGGCTGCATTTAATCTAATTTTAGTATATTTAATTTCTTTTTCGTTCCATCTAGTACCTGCTGCAATTCTAACGCCTTTAAACCAAACATCACCACTTGTGATTTGATAAAGTTTTATAATTGATCTACCAGTAGTTGTTTTACCACATCCAGATTCACCAACAAGGCCAAAAACTTCACCTTTATAAACACTGAAAGAGACATTATTAACGGCTTTAGTATATTTATAAGCACCTTTACCGTAACGGAAGAATTGTTTTAAATGTCTAACATCTAAAATAACTTCTGCATTATCATAATCAAATTTTTTACTTTTTTTAGTAGTTTTTAAAATTTTATCTTCACTTTCTTTAGTAGAATATCCTTCAATTTTAGCGCCACCTACATTAGCTTCAGGATCACAAAGTAATAAAAAATTTCTATTAAAATTATTCATCTTCTTTACCTCCTAAATGATTTAAAATTGAATTCTTTTCTAATGTATAACTTGGTTTGTTACTTGAATTTTTCTTTAAAGAATTAATAATTCTTTGTTTAACAATTTTTGGTGCTTCAACTTCTGGAGCATATTCATCAAGTAACCATGTAGCAGCATAATGAGTATCAGAAACCTTAAAGAAAGGTGGTTGAGCTTCATAATCAATTTCTAAAGCATATTTATTTCTACTTGCAAATGCATCACCTTTTGGAGGTAATAACATATTTGGTGGAGTACCAGGAATTGCATCAAGTTTTTCTTTTGTATCTAAATCAGGCATTGAACCAAGTAAAGCCCAAGTGTATGGATGTCTAGGATCATAGAATATATCATAAACTGTACCATACTCAACAATTTTACCAGCATACATAACTGCAATATCATCAGCCATATTAGCCACAACACCTAAGTCATGAGTAATGAAAATAATCGATAAATTCTTTTCAGCTTTTAATTTATTTATCAATTCAAGAATTTGAGCTTGAATAGTAACATCAAGAGCAGTAGTTGGTTCATCACAAATCAATACTTCTGGATTACTTGATAAAGCAATAGCAATAACAATTCTTTGTCTCATACCACCTGAAAATTCAAAAGGATATTGATTAAATCTTCTTTCAGGATCATTAATACCAACTTCTTCAAGAAGTGTAATTGCTCTTTTTTTAGTTTCTTCTTTTGTTAAGATTGTTTTACTTGCAATGATTTGTTCAACATAATATTTTATTAAATCATTAACAATATTATCTGCAATAAATTCTTTATCATTTAAGATAAAATTTAGATGTTCAATTAATTGATTAGTTGAATCAACAATATCTTTAAAATAAACACTCTTATCAACAATGACTTCTTTTAAGCCTACTCTAATTTCTGCAGGTAAATCATAAACTGATTTTACGTTATGTTTTTCAAGTAATATTCTTCTTTCTTCAGTTTGTTTAATTGCTTCTTCATAAGATTTAACATAAAATTCTAAAGAAGATTCATATACTTCAATAATATCATCAGCTTCAATTTGTAAATTGAAAATTGCTTTTTTTAATTCTATGCCTATTTTTTTTGCTTCTGCTTTTACTTTATTAGCGTTAAATGAATTTTCATTTGCTAACTCAGTATCTTTAAAATTATTTATTGTAACTAATGCATTTTTTATTGCATCTTTTTGTTTTTCAATAGATTTATTAATTGCTTCAACAAATAAATGTTTATGGTTTTCAACTAATGCATTGAAATCAGAACCTAATTTCATATTATTAATTTCTTTAATCATTGCATTAATTTCATTGACATTTTCTTTTTCACATTCAGTTAATAAAACTTTATTAACTTTTACAAGATATTTAAAAGCTTCTTTTCTAGTAGCTTTAGCCTTTAAATACATTGCTTCAGTTAATTGTTTGCCAACTTTCATAATAGGGTTTAATGATGAAAGTGGATCTTGGAAAATCATGGAAATTTTTACACCACGAATTTTGGTAAATTGTTCTTCATTTAATTTCAACAAATCTTTTCCATCATAAATAATTTGACCATCTTCAACAATTTTATTATTTGCTAAAATACCTAAAATCGCTTTTGATGTAACTGATTTACCACTTCCAGATTCACCAACAATAGCAAGAGTTTTACCTTTTCTTAAAGAAAAATCAATTCCTCTAACAGCTTTAACAGTACCAGTATTAGTTCTAAAAGAAATTCTAAGATTTTTTACTTCTAAGACTTTATCATTTGTTCTTAATTTTTCCATAACTAATTCTCACTTCCTCTTAAAGTTGTATTAAATGCATCTCTTAAACCATTACCAAATAAGTTAAAGGAAATCATTAATAAAGAGATAACTATTGATGGGAATAATAATATATGTGGATAAGTTGCAATACCTGCAATTTTTCCTTCATTAATCATAGAGCCAATTGAATTGATACCACTATTTTCAAAATCAATAATACCTAAATAAGATAAACTTGCTTCTGAAAAAATAACACTAGGAATCATTAATACTGATCTAGTAACTAATGTACCAGTCGCATTTGGCAAAATGTGTTTAAAAATTAATCTTCTATCTTTAGCGCCTAATGTTCTTGCCGCTAAAACATATTCTTGTCCTTTAAAACGATAAAACTGCATACGAGTTGTACCAGCAACTCCAACCCAACCATTATAAATAAATG
>OMGY01001614.1_pt1 | contig 19410 bp, 8 predicted proteins | sample 1674461 | NCBI WGS metagenome assembly OMGY01 (sample SAMN05578579, study PRJEB25193) | human gut metagenome | biome: Human Microbiome; feature: human-associated habitat; material: feces | host: Homo sapiens | place: USA:Birmingham
CCGGGTGCCGTATACAAAAGCTTCAAAACACTTGAGGAAGCGGAAGCCTTCGTGGGTGCAGAAGGCAGCTCCAGAAAGCGGAGCGAAAAAGCAGAAAAACCAGACACAGGGAAGCAGGAACAGAATCCGGCAGTCTACGCCTTTGTCGACGGTTCTTACAACATTGCCACCAAAGTCTACGGCTACGGCGGATTTCTCGTTCATAATGGAGAGAAAGAAGTGCTGCAGGGAAGCGGAAACGATGCGGAGATGTGACTGGAGTTCAGACGTGTGCTCTTCCGATCTGGCTGCAGTAGAACGTGCGATCGAGTTAAAACTTCCGGAAGTGACAATTTATTACGACTACATGGGAATCGAGATGTGGGCAGAGGGAGCCTGGAAACGGAACAGGCAGGGCACGATTGCCTACTATGAATATATGCAGTCTGCAAAAAATAAAATCAGGATTAAATTTGTGAAAGTAAAAGGCCATTCCGGTGTGGATGGCAATGAAGAAGCAGACCGGCTCGCAAAGGAAGCGGTCGGAAACACAATTTAGAAACGTTTTCAAACAAATAATTGAAAAAAGTCGTTTAAGGTTTGACAGACATAAAATATGAGACTATAATGTGAGAAACTAGAAGAAAATTGACAGATTTTTCAGGTGGGAGGGTAGAAGAAAAAACAGATAAAAAGCGAAATAAAACGAGGCAATTAATACATTGTCAGACTGGAAAAATTAATATATCAGAGAAAGAAAAAAAGTATATTAGGATGGAAAGGAAAATACAATTTATGTTGTCACAAAAGAGTACAATGAAAACAAAACTTGAAAATATGTATCTGCAGAAAAGAATCAGTTACGGTTATAGAAAAGTCATTAACATGATGCTGCTGTCAGGAGTGATTTCTATTATTGCAATAGGCATTCTGTTTGCCAATATGATGAATTATGTCAATAATGTCAACGCAGCAGATCAGGCAGTAAAAACATGCAGAATTAATATAAATACAGCAGCAAGAAATATCCGTGAAATGGCGCTGAATGATGACGAATCCACTTACGACAGCTACGAGGAGAAGGTGAAAGAGCTTCTCGGGACCGTAGATACACAGATGAATGTTTTACACGGCACAGGTGTCATTACAGAGGATCTTTATACAGAATATAAAGGTGCATTTACGGACTGGGGAACGATCGGATATGAGATCATGGAAGAGATCAAGGCCGGTAAGGAAGATCAGGCTGTCGATGGTATCTTAAATAAGTGTACCCCTGCATTAAACAGCTTAGTAGAAATTTCAAAGAAATTAGATGCATTGACTGATAAACAGAGAAGTAAGGCTGTCCAGAGCACGATCTTCTGTGCAGTTGCCGGTATTGCAGTGATCATTATCTTCCTGCTCCTTGCATGGGCAATCGCAAAGAAAGTGAGCAGGATGGTACTTGAAACCATTCTGGAACCATTACATGCGATCGAGGACGTGGCGAAGGAACTTACGGAAGGAAATCTGCACAGCCAGCTGGAATACCACTCCGAGGACGAGATCGGAAGACTTGCACACAGCATGCGTAAGTCCATCCATATCCTTGGAACGTATGTCGATGATATTGACCGCTCCATGAAACAGTTCTCAGAGGGCAATTTTGATGTACAGCCAGAGGTAGAGTGGAGAGGGGACTTTGTTGGTATTTTACAATCCTTTATGGAGTTCCAGAACAGCATGTCTGATACGGTAAGAGGAATCCAGAGGGTTTCCGATGAGGTATCCAACGGAGCAGAACAGGTGGCATCCAGCTCGAACGAGCTTGCAGACGGCGCAACGAATCAGGCAGCAGTTGTCGAGGAACTGACCGCTACCGTTACCGGTGTTTCCGAACAGGTGGCAAACAATTCACAGGCAGCAAAGGAGATCAGCGGAAAAGTGGAACAGCTTGGACAGGCGCTGATCGAGAGCAACGGAAAGATGCAGGAGATGGTTGTCTCCATGAACGAGATCAATGATGCATCGCATGAGATTGACAAGATCATTGCGACGATCAATGAGATCGCATCCCAGACCAACCTGCTTGCCTTAAACGCATCTATTGAGGCTGCAAGAGCCGGTGAGGCAGGAAAAGGTTTCGCAGTAGTTGCAAATCAGGTAAATGTCCTGGCAGATCAGAGTGCAGAAGCGGCAAAGGAATCAGCGGCACTGATCGAGCGCTCTGTGAATGCTGTTGAAAAAGGTATGATAGTTGCAAAGGAAACAGCAGCACAGTTAGAGGAAGTGGCAGAGAATTCAAAAACGATCACAAGTGAAGTGACAAATATCGCAGACACCTTAGAGACACAGACAGCAGAGATCCATCAGATCAATGAAGGAATCGAGCAGATCAATGATGTGGTACAGACGAATTCAGCTACTTCAGAGGAATGTGCGGCTGCAAGTGAAGAGATGAGCAGCGAAGCAGACAATTTACGTACAATGATCCGCAGATTTAAAGTTGCAAAGACGGAAAAATAATATCAGACCAGATAAATTCAATTGGATGCGCAGGAGTATAAGCGCAAAAGAAAGAGGAAAGGTTCTCTGGTTATGAATAAGGATGTATATGGAATATTAGGAGATCTGACAGCAGAGATCTTATTGGAGATCATAGCGGAATGCATGGATGATTACCTGTACGTAATCGATCTCCAGAATAATAAGATGGAAATTTCCCAGTCTGCCCTGGATCGGTTTATGATTTCTGAGACACATGTGAGGAATGTAAAGCAGGAGATCATGTCCGTTGTCTACGAAGAAGACCGCACTATGTTTGCAAAGCATATGCAGGCTGTGATGGATGGAAAGGAAAAGGTGCATGATATCCATTACCGGTGGCTCGACAAAAACGGGCTTCCGGTGTGGGTCAACTGCCGCGGAGTAGTGATCGATGATGAAGATGGGAAGCCGGGGTATCTGGTGGGATGTCTAAATGAGACCGGAAACCAGCGGCGGGCTGATAATGTGACCGGGCTTTTAGGCGGAATGGAATTTTGTGCTTATCTGCGGTCACAGAAGAAACCTGTGACGACCGGATTTCTTATGCATATTGGAATTGATGATTTTGCAACGGTGAATGAAACACATGGCAGCAATTATGGCGATTATGTGTTAAAAAGTGTTGCAGACTGTATGAAAGAGTGTCTGTCCGGAAATCAGCGACTCTATCATCTGGTCGCAGATCAGTATGTGATCGTGGATCTTGACAGTACTTCCATGGATGATGCCATACAGCTCAAAAAAAAGATCGGTGAGAAAATAGACGAATTCATCATCTCTGAAAAATATGAAGTTGTATTTTCAGCTTCTGCAGGAGTGATCGATGCCTCGACTGTGGCAGAAGGCTACGAGGAATGCCGCAAAAAGTTTGAATTTTCCCTGAAAAAGGCAAAACGGATGGGAAAAAATAACATCTATTTTTACAGGCAGGAGGATTACGAGAAATTCCAGCGGAATGGAAGAATCATAAGTGCACTGAGAAGTTCCATCGCTAACGGGTGTGAAGGCTTTGAAGTATATTATCAGCCGATCGTGGATTGTGTTTCCGGGCGTGTGATCGGTGCAGAAGCACTCATGCGGTATACCATGGTGACAGAGGAAGGTAAGGAGTGGCTGTCTCCGGTCGAGTTTATACCGCTTCTGGAAAAGACAGGACTGATCATTCCGGCGGGAAGGTTTGTGTTAGATGAGGCAGCAAAAATGTGCCGTGAGATACAGCAATATATACCGGAATTCAGTGTGAACGTGAATATTTCCTGTTATCAGATCGAGCATGGAAAGATTGCAGACAAGATACTCACTGCGGTCAGGGACAATGGACTGACGCCGGATCGCATCTGCATAGAAATGACTGAAAGCGGCTTCATGGATATGACACCGGTCTTTTGTAAATTCAGGAAAGTGCTTGAGGAAAATGGGATTCAGTTCGTGATCGATGATTTTGGAACCGGATATTCCAATCTCCACTGCATCAGTGACATGAATCCGGGCTATGTGAAAATGGATAAGGATTTCACAGCAAAGGCAATGAGCTGCGAACGGGATTACGAGCTGTTTAAAAAGATCATTGAGATGGTTCACAGCATCGGCATCCGCATCTGTGTGGAAGGAATTGAAAAAGAAGACTGGCATCTTAAGATGAAAGAACTGCAGGCGGATTATCTTCAGGGGTATTTTTTTGGAAAACCCTGTGAAAAAAAGAAGTTTATGGAAGAGTTTGTTTGCAATCCGCATAATAATGGCGTATGGTGAGATAGTACCTCTCAGGAGGTGCTATTTTACTATACAGATTTTTATAGAAATTTCATATCTGCATGAAACGGAGTATAAAGAATGAACGAAATAGAAGTTATCTGGAAGTTTTTAGATAATCTGGATGAGTACGTGTACGCAACAGACATAGAGACAGATGAGCTTGTTTATATGAACCGCAAATTGTTAGAGGTGTATGGATTACAGTCCATAGATGATGTGAAAGGGATGAAGTGCTACGAGGTGCTGCAGAAATCTTCTGTTCCCTGTGGTATGTGCAATAATGACAGGCTTTGTGCCGGAAAGTTTGTCGAGTGGCGTTATTATAATCCGGTGATCGATAAATACATGATGTTGAAAGATACCCTGGTGGAAGATCCTGTCACAAATAAAAAGTACCGGATCGAGATCAGTATAGATATCAGCGAGGAGCGTTCACAGGACAAGATGATCCAGAAGTACAGGGATATGGAGTCCTTTGTCAACGAGGCATTGAAGGATGCGCTTTCTGTCGAGTCGCCGGACGAGACGATCCGTATTATTCTGGAATATCTCGGAAAAGTGCTGAACGGAGAGAGAACATATATTTTTGAGAAGAACAGAGATGGCAGGGATGATAATACATATGAATGGACGGCGCCGGGAGTGCCACCGGAGATTGACAATCTCCAGAATCTTCCGCCGGAGATCTGTGAGAACTGGTATCACATTTTTGAGGAGGGCAAATACGTCCAGATACCGGATATTGAGGAGATGCGCCTGAGCGACCCGTTACAATATGAGAATCTGAAGCGGCAGAATATCCATTCCATTGTTGCCATGCCAATTTACGATGCAGGAAAGACCATTGCTTTTTACGGAGTTGACAATCCTCCGGCATTTTCATTGGAATATACGTCGGATATGCTTCAGATCATGGGTTCTTTTCTCAAGTCCTGCATCAGACGCAGGAATCTGATGAGGCGTCTGGAAGATCTAAGCTATAAGGATGCGCTGACTCAGCTTGGAAACCGCTTTGCGATGGAAAAGTATGTGAGACAGATCGATCCGGAGCAGAGCGTTGGCGTAGTTTATTGTGACGTTACTGGTTTAAAGGGTGTGAATGACACACTGGGACATAAGGCAGGGGATGACCTGATCCTTAGAGCCGGTGCATGTCTGGAACAGGTGTTTGGCGATTACGGCGTATTCCGTATCGGGGGAGATGAGCTGCTTGTATTGTGCGCGCAGATCGATCAGGACACGTTGGCGGAACGCATAAGGCAGTTAGAGTGTCTGACAGCTGAGAAGGACGTAAATATCGCAGTGGGAGTGATCTGGCAGGACAGGGCGGACACACATCTGGATGAACTTCTGCAGGAAGCTGAGAAGCGCATGTATGAGGATAAGGCAGAATACTATAAGAAAACAGGGATTGAGCGGAGAGGTGCAGACAAAAAAGGCTGAATCTGCTCTCACTAAATGAGAATAGATAAAAAAGTGATAATAATTTTGTCTGAAAACGGTATTTTCCTAGGCGAAATGTAAAAAATTTTAAAATAGAAATAAAATGATTGTGATTTTGCCATGAGGTACAGTATAATAAGAAATGTCGGTTAAATGTAAAAATTATGTAAAAAGTATGTAAATAAAATTGCAGACAGGGATACGTTAGGATGTATAACGTGGTTAGGAGTACAAATGACAACATTTACTATTATTTTATCGCTGCTCAGCGGAGTGGCACTGTTCCTTTTTGGTATGTCCCTGATGGGAGACGGACTGAAGAAAGTAGCGGGTAATAAGCTGGAGCTGGTTCTTTATAAGCTGACGAACACACCGTTGAAAGGAGTGCTGCTTGGAACTGCTGTGACAGCGATCATCCAGTCCTCCTCCGCAACGACTGTTATGGTTGTCGGCTTCGTAAATTCCGGAATGATGAAGGTTGCGCAGGCGATCGGTATCATCATGGGAGCCAACATCGGAACGAGTGTGACAGGCTGGATTTTGTGTCTGTCGTACATTGACGGTTCGAACGGGATTGCACAGCTGCTGTCCACGGCGACTATCTCAGCGATCGTGGCGATCATTGGTATTATCTTTAAAATGTTTGTAAAAAAATCCGGCTTTAAAAATGTCGGTGACATTATGCTTGGGTTCTCCATCCTGATGGTGGGGATGCAGACCATGAGTGGGGCAGTTGCACCATTAAAAGATAATGAGCATTTTGTGAATGTATTGACAATGTTTAAAAATCCGGCGGCAGGTATACTGGCAGGTATTTTATTTACGGCGGTATTGCAGAGTGCATCCGCCTCAGTCGGTATCCTTCAGGCGTTGTCCATGAGTGGAACGATCACTTTTGCAGCGGCACTTCCTATCACCATGGGTATCGGTGTCGGCGCAGCCTGTCCGGTTCTGCTCTCCTCGATCGGAACGAACAAAAATGGTAAGAGAACAGCCCTGATCTATCTGTTTAACGATCTGTTCGGCATGCTGTTCTGGTCAATTGTATTCTATTCTGTCAATGCAGTGGTGCATTTCCCGTTTATGAATGCCACCATGAGCCCGGTACTGATCGCACTGTTAAACACGGTTTTCCGTGCGGCAACGATTTTAGTACTTCTTCCATTTATCAAATGGATTGAAAAAATTGTTTATCTTGTTGTAAAAGATTCGCCGGAGGACGAGGAGGATCAGGCAGACTTCGATCTGCTTGAGGAGCGTTTCCTTGCTTACCCGGATCTTGCAATCACACAGAGCCATCTTGCAATGAACGGCATGGCAAAGAAGGCAAGGAAGAATATTTTACGTGCGTTAAGCCTGTTCCTTGTGTATTCGACAGAAAAGTTTAATAAGGTACAGGAGAAGGAAACACTGATCGATAAATATGAGGATAAGCTGGGAACCTATCTGATGCAGATGTCCACGCATGAGATGAATGGAAGCCAGGCGAAGCAGGTATCCAAGTTTTTGCATACAGTGAGTGATTTCGAACGTCTGGGCGACCATGCGGTGAATATCTCAGAGGTTGCGGCGGAGCTGAACGAGAAGAAAATTGCATTTTCGGACGAGGCACAGTATGAGCTGGATGTGCTCGAGAATGCAGTAAAAGAGTGTGTCAGTCTTGCGGTGGATGCATTCTGTGCGGACGACCTTGAGATGGCGGCAAAAGTAGAACCACTCCGCGAACTGATCGGTATCCTCTGTGATGAACTGAAACTGCGTCATATCGCAAGACTCCGCACCGGAAAATGTGAGATGAAGCAGGGATTTGCGTTTAATGATCTGCTGACGAACCTGGAGCGAATCGCAGCACACTGCTCGAACATCGCAGTTGCCATGATCGAGCTTGAGGCGGCAGATTTTGATACCCATGAGTACTTAAAGAGTGTCAAAATCTGCCGCCTCAAGCTCGATCAAGAATGACACTTACATGGCATACTTTGATGAGTATGAAAGAAAATATGACATCAATGGTTATCGGAAGAAAAAGACAAAAGCACAGAAATAGAGATCAGTGATTACGGCTGTCGTACTGAAAGGAGAAATTCCCGGATTGTATGGCAGCTTTTTTGTTCCATTCTTTTGGAGAAATTTTCTGATGGAAAACATCATAAGCCGGGAACTTTATTCTAGTCAAAAAAGATAGAATGATGTACTATGAAAAGGAACAGAAAACGAAAATTAGAATTTGAAAAAAGTTAGGGAAAAACATGTCGCTGCAATTTATTTTCGGAAATTCAGGAAGTGGAAAATCATCCTATTTATATAGGAACATACTAAAAGAGGCGGCAGAGCATCCGGAGAAAAATTATCTGGTGCTTGTGCCGGAGCAGTTCACCATGCAGACACAGCGCGAGCTTGTGCGGCTTGAAAAGTCACATGCTATCATGAACGTGGATGTGTTAAGTTTTGCGCGCCTTGCATACCGTGTGTTTGACGAGCTTGGGAAACAGAACCTGCGCGTGTTGGAGGAGACCGGAAAGAATCTGGTGCTCCGCAAGCTTGCAGGGGAGCAGAAGAAAAACTTAAGTGTGCTGGGCGGTAACTTAAACCGGATGGGGTACATCAGTGAGGTGAAATCCCTCATTTCCGAGCTGACGCAGTATAACGTGTCACCAGAAAAATTGGATACATTTTTGGAGACGGAGGATGTCGGGGAGACATTGCGCCTGAAAATGCAGGATATCTCGGTCATGTATCACAGTTTTTCTGAATATCTGCAAGGGAAGTATATCACCTCTGAGGAAGTGTTATCGCTATTGTGCGATGTCGCAGAGGATTCGAATATTATAAAAGACAGCGTGATTGTGTTTGACGAATTTACCGGTTTTACACCGATACAGAATCAGCTTCTTAGAAAACTTTTAGTGTTATCAGAGCGTATCATTGTCTCCGTGACGATGGATGCAGGCGAGGATTTTTACCATTGCAGGGGCGAGCAGGAACTTTTTTCCATGAGTAAAAAGACGGTTTCGGTGCTGATGAAAATGGCAGAGGAACTTCATGTCACGGTGGAGGAGCCTGTTGTGTTATCCGATGGAAAAAATCACAGATATAAAAATGCTCCATCCCTGTACTTCATGGAGCAGAATCTGTTTCGACCGTATTATCATAAATGGCGGCAGAAGGAGGACGAACTTCGGATCGTAAGCCTTAAAAATCCAAGGGAAGAACTACACTTTGTGGCGCGCGAGATCACGAAATTTGTCCGTGAAAAGCATTACTGTTATAAGGATATCGCAGTGGTGACCGGGGATGTGGGGCTTTACGACAACTATGTGGACGAGATCTTTACGGCGTATGACATTCCATACTTTCTCGACCAGACGAGAACCATTTTATTTCATCCGTTTATCGAGTTTATCCGTGCGGTGCTTGAAGTGGTGGAACTTGATTTCTCTTATGAGAGCGTGTTCCGTTTCCTTCGCTGCGGACTGACCGGCATCACAGAACGGCAGATCGATCTGCTGGAAAACTACGTGCTTGCCAAGGGGATACGTGGCAGAAAAAAATGGGAAAAACAGTGGACGTTTGTGTTCGATGATACCGAAAAAGAGAACCTCACAGAAATGAATGAAGTGCGGGAAAAGATTTATGGCTTCTTTGCACCGTTATCGGAAGCGTTCACACAGGGAAAGACTGTGCGTGACGAGACCACTGTGTTGTATGAATTAATTGAAAAATTAGAAATAGAACAAAAATTAAAACAAAAAGAACTGGAATTTGAACGGCAGGGCAATCAGGTCAAGGCGAAAGAGTACGCCCAGATTTACAAAATTGTCATGGATCTGTTTGATAAGGTTGTGGACTTCCTGGGAGACGAAGTGCTTCCGGTCAAAGAGTATGCGGATATTTTAGACGCCGGATTTGAGGCTGCAAGAGTCGGCGTGATCCCGCCGGGAAATGATAAAGTGATGATCGGAGACATCGAGCGAACCAGATTGAACCATATCAAAATCTTATTTTTCATCGGTGTCAATGACGATGTTGTGCCGAAAGCGGGCAATGCCGGAGGTATCATCTCGCAGTTTGAACGTGAGAAAATGGTGGCATGTCATCTGGAACTTGCACCGGGTGCGCGTGAAAAAGTTTTTATCCAGCGGTTTTATCTATATCTGAATGTGACGAAGCCATCTGATTTTTTATATGTGACTTTTTCAAAAGTGAATGCGGACGGAAAAGCACTTAGAAGGTCGTATTTTGTTGGAACGCTCTTGAAAATGTTCCCGGAGAAAACGGTGGAGGAAATCGAGGAGACAACTTCTGCGGACTGCATCATGACGCCGAAGAGCAGCATGGCGTTTTTCCTGGAGGGACTGCAGGATAATGACAGGGCATCTGATTTTTCTCAGGTAGAAAAAAGAAAATTATGGAATGCTCTCTCAAAATTCTACCTCACAGATTCCGAGTGGAAGCCGGAAACGGAAAAACTTTTAAAAACTGCCTACGAAGTGCACAGCGATGAGCCAATCAGCCACGCAGTGACGCAGGCACTTTATGGAACCGTGTTGGAGAACAGCGTCACAAGACTGGAGCGTTTTGCGGCGTGTGCCTACGCGCATTATCTGAATTACGGTTTACGCCTAAAGGAGCGTCAGCTTTTAGAGTTTGCAAGCGTGGACATGGGAAATATTTACCATGATGCGCTTGAACATTTTTCCAGACGTGTGGAAAAATCAGAGTACACCTGGTTTAACATCCCGGAGGATGTGCAGGAGACATTTATAGAGGAGAGCATGAATGACGCGATTGCGGGCTGTGCGAATGTGGGCGCATTCGACGAGGCGAAGAACCGCTATCTGCTGTCGCGCATGAAAGACACGATCCGGCGCACGGTGTGGGCGCTCACGATCCAGGTGCAGAAGGGGCGTTTTACGCCGAGTGATTTTGAGGTGTCCTTTTCGCGGGCAGATAAATTGGACGCCATCCGTTTTCAGCTGAGTGATGAGGAAAAAATGAACCTGCTCGGCAGGATTGACCGTGTGGACACTTACGAGACGTCGGATAAAGTTTATGTGAAGATTATTGATTATAAATCGGGAAACACGAGTTTTTCACTCGTCAATCTGTATCACGGACTGCAATTACAGCTTGTGGTCTATATGAATGCGGCATTGGAATTAGAGGAAAAACGCCATCCGGGCAAAAAAGCGGAACCGGCGGGTATTTTCTACTATCACATTCAAAATCCGATAGTAGACGGACTTGGAAATGAGACAGAGGCAGAAATACGAAACAGCGTTTTGGAGCAGTTAAAATTAAATGGTCTGGTGAACGATGATCCGGAAATCTATGAGGCGATGGATTCAGATTTTGCCGGAAATTCTTCGGTCATCCCAATCGGAAAAAAAACGGACGGAAGCTTAAAAGCAACTTCCAAGGTTGCCAGTACTTACGATTTTTCTGTGATGTCTGATTATGTACAGGAGAAAATCAAAGAGACCGGGAAAAAAATCTTTGCCGGAGATATTTCGATTCATCCATACTCGCTGGACGGAAAAAGTGGCTGTGATTACTGTCCATACCATACCGTCTGCGGTTTTGACACCCGGATGCCGGGTTATTCCTATCATAAACTGGAAAAATTTGACAGCGCGGACGAGATATTAAAGCGTATGGAAAACGAAAAGCAGGAACAGTAAATAACAGGAGTGAGAAATATGGGAGTTTCATGGACCACAGAGCAGCAGCAGGTCATTGACTTAAGAAATCGAAATATATTGGTATCTGCGGCAGCAGGTTCTGGAAAGACCGCTGTTTTAGTAGAGCGGATCGTGAAAATCATAACAGACAAAAATCATCCGGTCGACATTGACCATCTGCTGATCGTGACGTTTACCAATGCGGCAGCGGCAGAGATGCGGGAGCGGATCGGAAATGCGATTGAGAAAGCGTTAGACGAACAGCCGGGGAATGAGCATCTGTTAAGGCAGTTGACCTTGATTCACAATGCACAGATCACGACCATCGACAGCTTCTGTCTGTATGTGGTGCGCAATCATTTTCATGAGATCGATCTGGAACCGAATTTCCGTATCGGGGATGAGGGTGAGTTAAAATTGCTGCGCGAGGATGTCCTTGGCAAAGTTTTAGAGCAAAACTATGAAGAGCCTTCGGAAGCATTTTCCGATTTTGTGGAGGGCTATGCTTCGGGAAGAACCGATGCTGCATTAAATGAGATGATCCTTCAGTTATATGAGTTTTCCAGAAGTTATCCGTGGCCGGAAAAATGGCTGGATTCGTTTGTGGGAGCCTACCGCATCGAAACCAGGGAGGAGTTAGACCGCGCAGAATGGCTTGCTCCGCTCACGGAAAATATCTGTTTTGTCTTAAAAGACTGTGAACAGCTCTTAAAGCAGGCGCTTGCAATTACACAGCAGGATGACGGACCGGATATGTACGAGAAAGCAGTGCAGAGTGATCTGGAAAAATATGAGGGTTTGTCAAGACTAACCTCTTTCTGTGAACTGTCCGGGGCGCTTTCCGATATCAAATACGACAGACTTGCGAGCAGCAGAGGGTTTGAGGGAAATCCTGATAAATTAGAGCTGGTGAAAAGTCTCAGGGAGCAGGCAAAGGATGTGGTGAAAAAACTCTGCAAACAATATTTTTTCTGTTCGCCGGAGATGATGATCGAGCAGTTAGAGCGCACGGAGCCGATGTTAGAGGAGGTTGTCCGTCTCACAAAGCAGTTTGCAGATGAGTTTGCAGCCGCAAAACGCCGGAAAAATCTGGTGGATTTCCATGATGTGGAACATTTTGCATTGCAGATCCTTGTGGATGAGGAGACGGAGAAGGCGAAAAAGACTGCGGAAGAGTTCCGGGATACCTTTGAGGAGATCATGATCGACGAGTATCAGGACAGCAACGAAGTGCAGGAGACACTGCTTCGCTCCATTTCCAGAGAGGAGCGTGGGGAAAATAATATTTTCATGGTTGGGGATGTAAAGCAGAGTATTTACCGATTCCGTCTCGCAAGACCGGAACTTTTCATGAAAAAATACGATTCCTATTCGCTGGAAGAGAGCACCACGCAGCGTATCGACCTGCACAAAAACTTCCGAAGCAGAGAGGAAGTCTTGACCTGCACAAACGATATTTTTTATAAAATTATGGCGCGGAGTCTTGGAAATGTGGAGTATGATGCGGAGGCTGCACTGTATCCGGGGGCAAGCTATCCTGTCAGCGCGGACTTCATCCCGGAGATCCTGCTTGCAGACAGCAACGACGAATTATTGGAGGACACCGAACTTACGGATAAAAAGACACTGGAAGCGAAAATTGTGGCAGAAGAAATCAAGCATCTGATGAAAACGCAGCCGGTCACGGACAAGGCAGCCGGAACACTTCGGGCGGCACGTTACTCCGATATTGTAATTTTGCTCCGCAGTCTGTCCGGCTGGGCGGATTCCCTTGTGGAAGTGTTGAACGAGAATGGAATCCCGGCGCACACGGTTTCTTCGACCGGATATTTTTCAACGGTGGAAGTACAGACGGTGCTGTCCATGCTGAGGCTTTTGGATAACCCAAGGCAGGATATCCCGATGGCGGCAGTACTCCGCTCGCCGATGGCAGGGCTTACTGATGAGGAGCTTGCGGTGTTAAGGCTTGAAGATGGCAGTGTGCCTTTTCATGAAGCGGTGCTCGAACTGGCAGAAGGACTTTATGAAGAGGACGGGCAAAAAGAAATTTCAGATTCAGAGGCAGATCAGAAGCAGGGAAGAAACGCGGACGGGAAAAAAGAAGATGATATAGAGACAACCGCTCACCGGAAATTGCTCAAATTTTACAAAAAATACAGGCAATTACGGCAGCTCGTCCCGGACACTCCGATCCATGAGCTGATCGAGATCATCCTGCGCGAGACCGGATACGGTCATTATGTGGCGGCAATGCCGGCAGGAAACAGAAGAACGGCGAATTTAAACATGCTTTTGGAAAAAGCCGCAGCCTACGAGAAAACGAGTTACAAGGGACTGTTTCACTTTGTGCGTTACATTGATGAGCTGCAGAAATATGATGTGGATTTCGGTGAGGCAGACATGGTCGGGGAAAACGAGGACGTTGTCCGAATTATGAGTATCCATAAGAGCAAAGGTCTTGAGTTCCCAATTGTGATCGTGAGCGGTATGGGCAAAAATTTCAATAAACAGGACACACGGAGCAAAATGGTGCTTCACCCGGAACTTGGTATTGGTCTTGACTACATGGACGGAAAAAAGCGTATCAAATCATCGACTATCGCAAAGAAGGCGATTGCAAAGCAGATCGAGCTGGAAAATCTCGGCGAGGAACTTCGTGTACTTTACGTTGCCTTAACCCGTGCAAAAGAAAAGCTCATTCTCACCGGAACCTTAAAAGATGCAGCCGAAAAACTGGAATTTTACAGACAGCAGGCGAATCTTTCGAAAGCAGCAGACAGACCGCTTTCCTACCTTACAAGAGAAGGGGCTTCCGGTTATCTGGACTGGATACTTCCGGCAGTGCTTTCCTATGGGGACAAATACCCGGTCCGGATCGTGGAAGCGGCAGAGCTTGTCTTAGACGAAGTGGAAAACCAGTTAGAGCAAAATGAAGATCTGACAGAGCGGATCGAAGAGATTGAAGCGGCGGACACACAGCTGGTTGGACAGTTAAAACAGCGATTTTTGCAGCGTTATCCATATCAGGTTGACGTTTTGAGGAAAAACAAATATTCCGTATCTGAATTAAAGCACCGTGCAATGCGTGAAAAATTTGAGGCAGAACAGGAGGAGACGGTCCCGGCATTTTTGGAAGAACCTGTGACACCAACGATCCCTCTTTTTATCCAGAGACAGGGAAGTGTGGAACAGGAGGCACAAAATAAGGCACAGGATGCAGGGCAGGAAGCAGAAAGTAAAGCAGAACAGAAAATAAAATCAAATACAGCAAACCGTGGTGCGTTGAGAGGAACCGCAGTACACCGCGTCATGGAGTGCTACGATTTTGCCTCAGAAAAAAGCGTGCAGGAACAGATGGAGGCTATGGAAAAAGAGGAGAAGATCACTGCGGATATGCGCACACTTGTGAAAGAGCGGATTGTGGCAGATTTTGTTTCCTCGGAAACAGGAAAGCGGATGGCTCTCGCACAGCGCATGGGAGCGCTTTACCGTGAGAAACCATTTGTCATGGGATTTACGGAAGAAGAACTGGAAAATTATGGTTTCGGAGCAGGTGCGCAGATGATAGAAAATGAGGTGCAGACTGAAAATGCACAACAGGAAATTGTGTTAGAAAATGTGTCGCGGGAAAATCATATGCATGAGGAAGATTTAACTTTAATTCAGGGAATCATTGATGTTTTCTGGATTGAGGATGACGGAATCATAGTCCTGGATTACAAGACAGATCGTGTGGATACTGCGCAGGAGCTGATTGACCGTTATGCAACACAGTTAAAGCTTTATGCGGATGCGTTGGAGCGGGTTTTTGCCACCCGGAAACTGAAGGTGAAGGAGATTCTGATCTACTCGTTCCGGTTAGAAAAGCTGATTTCAATTGAATAAATGTATGCACGAAGATCACTGGAGTCTTAATGATTCCGGTGATTTTCGTATAGAGCGATCGTATAGAGCAATCAGACGATATTTTCTTGTGTGCATAAGTGATTCATGGTATCATAGAAATCATGAGAACGGAGGAAGGAGTCGCAAAAATGAAAGCCTTAAACATCCCGGTTGGTATTTCTAATTTTGAAAAAATCCGCAATAATGGATTTTATTATGTTGATAAAACTGGTCTGATCGAGGAACTTCTCAAAACAGAAGCAGAAGTGACGTTGATCACCCGACCACGTCGATTTGGAAAAACACTCGGAATGAGTATGCTAGAAAGCTTTTTTGATATTCGAAAAAACAGTCGGAAACTATTTGAAGGTCTTGAGATTGCACGCCAGAGTGAATTATGCAGCAAGTGGATGAATCAATGTCCGACGGTTTCCGTATCATTCCGGCAGGTGGATGGTCTGAACTTTACAAGTGCATACGATATGCTGACAATGGTGTTTGCCGATCTGTATAACAAACATCTTTATCTGCTTGAAGACAGTCATGTAACGGAGTTTCAAAAGAAAACGTTTACAAATATTGCGCATGGATGTGGTTCGGAAAAAGAAGTGAAAAGCAGTCTTGTTCTTTTGACGACTATGATGCAGCAGCATTATGGTAAGGCAGTAGTACTTTTGATAGATGAGTATGATGTTCCGGTTGCAAAGGCAAATGCGCATGGTTACTACAACGAGATGTTAGATGTCATGAAAGGACTATTGCAGGCTTTGAAAGATAATCAGGCACTTTGTTTTGCTGTTGTCACAGGATGTCTGAAAATTGCTAAAGAAAGTATTTTTACAGGAACCAATAATTTTGTGTCTGACACTATCACAGATTCACGCCTGAATGAATACTTTGGCTTTGTCCAGAGCGAGGTGGATCAGATTTTAGCAGATGCAGAGACAGAAGATCAGGCGGAAAATATCCGAAAATGGTATGACGGATATCACTTTGGTGACTTTGATGTTTATTGTCCGTGGGATGTGATGAATTATCTGCTGGAGCTGCAGCACAATCCACAGGCTAAGCCGGTCAGTTATTGGAAAAATACCAGCGATAATGCAATTATTCGTTCTTTTATCGATCATTCAGGAAGCAGCATCACGAAGAAGCTGGAAAATTTAATGGCTGGAGAAACAATTGTTCAGCGTGTGGATGAAAATCTGACTTACGATTATTTACATTCTTCGGAGGATAACCTGTGGAGTATGCTGTATCTGACAGGATACCTCACAAAAGCGCGGAATGAACAAACGGATGAGGTGCTGCCTGACGGTGCGATTGCACTTATGATACCGAATGAAGAAATCAGGGATATATTTGAAACGACGGTTATACAGTGGTTTGATGACAGTACCAGAAAATGGAATCGGACTTTATTGTTTGATGCAGTGTGGAATGGTGACAGCGGGAACCTTACCAAAGAGATGAATGTGTTGTTACGAAGGACTATCAGCTACCATGATTATAAAGAGGACTTTTATCATGCGTTTCTTGCAGGTATTTTTACAGGGGCAGGATATATGGTAGATTCTAACAAAGAACATGGTGAAGGCCGCAGTGATGTGGTTGTGTATGATCCCATCAATAGCCGGGTGGCTATTTTCGAAGCGAAGTATACGAAGTCTCTGGATAAATTAGAAAGTGAGTGCGATGCTGCCTTGCAGCAGATTGATGACAGGATGTATGCAAAAGAGTATGAGGATGATTACGACCAAATTCTTTGTTACGGCATTTCGTTTTTTAAGAAACGGTGCATGGTGAAGAAAAAGCTGGTGAAAACTTGAACAACGTAAGTTTACTACAGAGCAGTCCATGGAACTTGCAATTGCAGCAGTCAAGATTGCATGTGTGAAGAACGGTCTGGATCACGTCTGCCTGATGTGATGTAACTTGAAATAAAAGCGGGAGCAGACGCTGTATGTGAGAACATCAGACAGGCATTGCAGAAAGAACAGATTGCAGTGACAGTTCTTGATAACGTATTATATGATGCTGAGGCTATGGAGAAACTGGAACAGGAGAAAGGTGGCAGATTAAGGGCTTCCGAGGAGGAAACCCTTAAATAATAAATAATCGAACTACAAAAGAAGAATAAATATAATATAAATTACGTCATATCGAATGGCATTTAATGAAAAATAGTATACAATAAATTTGAAAATATTGTCACAGCAAGGAAACAGCATGAAAAAAGCACATTTGAAATGATAATGGAAGTAGTTTCAATATACAGTTCTATAGCAGCTTTAGGTGTATCGTGTGTTGCTCTTATGGTGTCAGCAGATAAAAAATCTGCTGAACATGTTGGAATAATAGTATTTATGGAGTGTAAGACAGAAGATTCGAGATAGCGTATTTAAAATGGAATAGTCATAAAAAAGTTGAAGGCAAATGAGGGAAAAGAAAATAAGTGAAAACTTAATAGAGTTGATTTTAAATAGCCAGTCCGATACAAGGAGTGGCTATTAAACGTTTTGAATAAAAAACAAATTGTTGGTAGAATGTGATAAAATTTAAGTTGTACAGCTTATGTCAGATGAGAACAAAATCAGCTGCAAGAAAGGAATATATAGTTTTTATGAATAACGATACATTATTATATTGGCATAAATTAGAGAATTTTTATCCTTATATACTGGAAGAACAGCACAACGAGAAAATAAAATCATTTAAGATAGCACGGGAATGTGACTATCCAGACTTGGAAAATCCAACAATTCAGGAAAATAATTGTGTACGGTATTATGAAGTGTATTTGGGAATTTTTAGGGTGAAAAGTGCATTAGATGTGATTGCTAAACAGATGAATGCAGAAAAAGAGTTCCGAGATGACAGTAATGAAACAAGTTGTTTTTGTAAGTTTAGATTAAAGGCAGATGGAAAATTTGATGAAACAAGTTTTAGAATATCGTCATTTCCATGGGCAATTAACAGGGTAAAACAAAAACAGATAGAACTTAATCAGTGGGATGATGATTTTCATGAATATGAAACAAGATTATTTATGCAATTGTTTGCATGGGATGAAGTGGTGGACTATGAAAAATGCAGGCAGATAGTAAATAGGATAAAGAGTGAATTATCCTGGAATATAGAATTTTCAGGGTGCTGGATGCGAATAGACAGGGTTGTTGGTGAGAAAAAAGATAATCAGTCTCAAGAACATACAGCGGTGGTTGAAGAGGAAGACCGCCAAATTGATGAACTGATCAAAGCAAATGATTTATTGAATAGTTTTTATGTGAGAGATCTGGAAAATGTAATTAATAACGTATCGAAACAAAATTATGGTCAGGCATTGGAACAATATTTGAATCATAATTCGGATAAGCGCATAGATGTAGAACATGATAAGGACGCTCTTTTTGCAATATTTGATCCGAAAACAATGCCATATGGTAAATGGCCAAGTGGCTATTCACTAAGAAGCATGCAGCAGCTAGCTGTAAATATTGCGATGAACCAAAAGGAAGGGTATACGCCGGTGTTTTCAGTTAATGGACCTCCGGGAACAGGAAAAACGACATTGCTAAGAGACGTTGTTGCAGCTAATGTAGTGGAGAGGGCAATAGCTCTGTGTGAATATGAGAAGCCGGATGATGTTTTTGTTAAGGAAATAGGTATAATTTCTTATAACAGATATAACAACACGATAAAAGAGATTGATGATAAATTAAAAAAATATACTATGCTGGTAGTGACAAATAATAATGCAGCAGCAAAAAATATTACGATGGAACTTCCAGATATCAAAAGTATTTCGAAAGAGTATCAGGATAAGTACACATATTTTAATCAGATTTCAGACCAGGTATTAAAACGAAAAACATGGGGAATGTGTGCTGCAGCGTTAGGAAATCGAAAAAATTGTTCAGCGTTTATTGATGTATTTTGGCCTTTAAAGAAAGAAGAAGATGAATTCTTTGATTTTAATCGTTATTTGAGGACTATCCAGACACAGAAAACAGCAATGCAATATAAGGAGAACTGGAAAGCTGCAAAAGATAGATTTAGTAGCGTGTTAAAAGAGGTGCAAACTGAATATTCGAAAATGGATGAATGTTATTGTACATTAAAGAAAATAAGAAGAATG
>OMGY01001618.1_pt1 | contig 19391 bp, 22 predicted proteins | sample 1674461 | NCBI WGS metagenome assembly OMGY01 (sample SAMN05578579, study PRJEB25193) | human gut metagenome | biome: Human Microbiome; feature: human-associated habitat; material: feces | host: Homo sapiens | place: USA:Birmingham
TTGTAGATCCTCCTAACACACGAATGCAAAGGATTTCTTTTGCTCCTGTGTTGTCGGCTACTCTAAGTCTTGACTCCTGCTGAATCATGCCTTTATTCTCCTTTCCAACCAAGCAAAATTATTTTGCTTTTTCGATAATTTCAACAAGTCTCCATCTCTTATCTTTTGAAAGAGGTCTTGTCTCCATAACCTTTACTCTATCTCCAATGTTACATTCGTTATTTTCGTCATGAGCTTTTAATTTGTAAGTTCTTTTAACGATCTTTTTATATAAAGGATGTTTTACGTTGTCTTCGATTGCAACTACGATTGTTTTATCCATTTTATCACTAACGACTTTCCCTACACGGGTTTTTCTTAAATTTCTTTCCACAACAAATTCCTCCTTTCGAAATGATTACTAAGCGTTTGCTTTTGCTGTAATTGCACCCTGAATACGTGCAATATTTCTTCTAACTTCTTTAATTCTGCTTGTATTCTCAAGTTGGTTTGTTGCATTCTGGAATCTTAAGTTGAATAATTCCTTTTTCGCAGCTACTAGCTCATTATTTAATTCGTCTACTGACTTATTATTTAATTCTTTTACAAAATCTTTAGTTTTCACTGTTGTCACCGCCTTCTAAAGCTTCACGAGAAACAATCTTACACTTGATTGGTAATTTGTGTACTGCAAGACGTAATGCTTCTTTTGCAATTTCTTCGCTTACACCAGAAATTTCGAACATTACACGTCCTGGTTTTACAACTGCTACCCAATATTCTAAGTTACCTTTACCTTTACCCATTCGAGTTTCAGCTGGCTGAGCTGTTACTGGTTTGTCAGGGAAAATTTTGATCCAAACTTTACCACCACGTTTGATATAACGGGTCATAGCAACACGGGCTGCCTCGATCTGATTAGATCTGATCCAGCAAGGCTCGGTAGCAACAAGACCGAATTCACCATAATTGATCTGATTACCTCTAAGGGCTTTTCCTCTCATGGAGCCACGGAATTGTTTACGACGTTTAACTCTTTTTGGCATTAACATTATTTATCGCTCCCTTCCTTAGTTCCTTTAGTTGGAAGAATCTCACCATTGTAGATCCATGCCTTTACACCAACTTTGCCATATGTGGTGTCTGCTTCTGCGAAACCATAATCGATGTCTGCACGAAGTGTCTGAAGCGGAATAGTTCCTTCGCTGTAGAACTCTGTACGAGCCATATCAGCTCCGCCGAGACGTCCGGATACGGAAGTCTTGATTCCCTTAGCGCCAGCCTTCATTGTTCTCTGCATTGTGGACTTCATAGCACGTCTGAAGGAAATACGATTCTCAAGCTGAAGAGCAATGTTCTCAGCAACCAGCTGTGCATCTTTGTCCGGTCTCTTAACTTCTTTGATGTCAACGATAAGCTTCTTGTCTGTGTATTTCTGAAGCTCAGCTTTAACTTTCTCGATCTCTGCGCCGCCCTTACCGATTACGATACCAGGTTTTGCTGTGTAGATGATGATCTTAACTCTGTCAGATGCTCTCTCGATCTCGATTTTGGAAACACCTGCGCTGTATAATTTCTTTTTAAGGAATGTTCTGATGTTGTAGTCTTCTACCAGGTAGTCAGCAAACTTGTCTTCTGCATACCATCTGGAATCCCAATCCTTGATAACTCCGACTCTAAGGCCATGCGGATTAACTTTCTGTCCCATGCTTTTCCTCCTTACCTTTCATCAAGCACAACTGTGATATGGCTAGTTCTCTTCTCGATTCTGTAAGCTCTACCCTGTGCTCTCGGCTGAATTCTCTTCATTGTAGGTCCCTTATCTGCATAGCATGCTGCAACATAAAGGTTGTCTGCGTTCATTCCGTTGTTGTTCTCAGCGTTTGCTACTGCTGACTCAAGCAGTTTTTTGATCACGCTGGAAGCGTATCTCGGATTGTATGTCAGGATACCAAGTGCTGTCTGTACATCTTTGCCACGGATCGCATCTAATACGTAGCAGGCTTTCTGAACAGAAATTCTTGCATAAGATAACTTTGCAGACGGCCTTGTCTCTCTATTATTCTCATTTCTGGCTCTCTTTATCTGGCTTCTATGTCCTTTTGCCATCTTAAAGTGCCTCCTTTCTTAAATTCGATATCTAAGTTATCTGCCAGCTGTCTTAAATTGACAGCGGGCAGTTATAAATCTGATGACTAGCGTACTCCGGACTTCTTCTCGTCTTTTCCGTGTCCTCTGTAAGTTCTTGTTGCAACGAACTCACCAAGTTTGTGTCCTACCATATCCTCTGTGATATATACCGGCACATGTTTTCTTCCGTCATGAACAGCGATTGTGTGTCCTACGAAAGACGGGAAGATTGTGGAACGGCGAGACCAAGTTTTGATTACGGATTTATCATTTGCAGCGTTAAGAGCGTCTACTTTTTTAAGTAAGCTCTGGTCTGCAAAAGGTCCTTTTTTCAGTGAACGAGACATGCTTTCTCCTCCTTATTATTTCGATAATGCTTTTCCATCGCGTCTTCTTACGATGTACTTGTTGGACTGTTTGTTTTTCTTTCTGGTCTTCAGGCCGAGAGCAGGTTTGCCCCACGGTGTGCAAGGACCTGGGCGTCCGATACCGGTCTTACCTTCACCACCACCATGTGGATGGTCATTCGGGTTCATTACGGAACCACGAACTGTAGGTCTGATACCCATGTTACGTTTACGTCCGGCTTTACCGATGTTAATAAGGTTGTGATCTCCGTTTCCGATTACACCAACAGTTGCGCGGCATACGATCGGAACCATTCTCATCTCACCTGAAGGAAGACGAAGTGTTGCGTACTTTCCTTCTTTAGCCATGAGCTGTGCGCCGTTTCCTGCAGAACGAACCATCTGTCCGCCTTTTCCAGGATGAAGCTCAATGTTGTGAACCATAGTACCAACCGGGATAAGCTCCAGTGGGAGGCAGTTTCCAACACGAACCTCAGCTTCCGGACCATTGTAAACCTTCTGGCCTACTTTAAGTCCCTCTGGAGCGAGGATGTAAGCTTTCTCGCCATCTGCGTAGCAGATCAGAGCGATGTTAGCTGTTCTGTTCGGATCGTACTCGATTGTTTTAACTGTTGCAGGGATTCCATCTTTTCTTCTCTTGAAGTCGATGATTCTGTATTTTCTTCTGCTTCCGCCACCCTGATGTCTTACAGTGATCTTACCCTGATTGTTACGTCCAGCGTTCTTCTTAAGGGAAGTAACGAGGGATTTCTCTGGTTTTGCAGCTGTAATCTCAGAGAAGTCGGAACCAGTCATATGTCTTCTTGACGGTGTATATGGGTTATAGCTTTTGATTCCCATGATGTTTCTCCTTTCGAATTTGTTCTCGTGCTTTCGTGCACATATTCGGACTTATCTGTTAATTAAAGTCCCTCAAAAATCTCGATATCTTTGCTCTCTTCTGTAAGAGCTACGATAGCTTTTTTAGTCTTAGCAGTTTTTCCAACTACCATTCCACGGCGTTTTTTCTTTCCATCACTGTTGATGGTGTTTACGCTCTTAACTTTTGTTCCCTCGAACATCTTCTCAACAGCCTCTTTGATCTGAGTCTTGTTAGCTTCCGGATGTACAAGGAATGTATATTTCTTCTCACCCATGTCTGCCATGGATTTCTCTGTGATAACCGGACGGATGATTACGTCATAGTACTGAATACTTGCCATTATGCGTATACCTCCTCGATAGATGCAACGGCATCCTTTGTAACAACTACGGTGTTGTGTTTCATAACATCGTATGTGTTGATTGTAGCCGGTGTTGCAGTTTCCACGTCAGCGATGTTTCTTGCGGAAAGAACTACGTTCTGATCGTTGTCAGCTGTGATTACAAGAGCTTTCTCTGCTTTCAGGTTTGTAAGAACCTTCTGCATCTCTTTTGTCTTAACCTCAGCAAGTGCAAGGCTGTCAACAACAACAAGTTTATTATCCTGAACCTTGGATGTCAGAGCGGATTTAAGAGCTGCTCTTCTTTCCTTCTTGTTCATTTTCACTTCATAATCTCTCGGAACCGGAGCGAATACAACACCGCCGCCTGTCCACTGTGGTGCACGGATGGAACCCTGTCTTGCATGACCTGTTCCTTTCTGTCTCCACGGTTTTCTTCCGCCGCCTCTTACCTCAGAACGAGTTTTCGCTTTCTGAGTTCCCTGACGGTTATTTGCAAGCTGACGAACAACTGCAAGATGAACGAGATGCTCGTTGATCTCAACGCCGAATACTGCGTCATTCAGCTCCATTGTGCCAACTTCATTGCCTTCCATATTATAAACAGTTACATTAGCCATTCTGATGCTCCTCCTTTCCTATTATAAGGACTTTACTGTCTCTTTGATTGTAACCAAAGATTTCTTAGGTCCTGGAACAGCACCCTTAACTAACAGTAAGTTATTTTCTGTATCTACACGTACGATCTCAAGATTCTGAACAGTTACCTGAACATGTCCCATGTGACCTGGCATATGTTTTCCTTTGAAAACCTTGCTCGGATCGGAGCAAGCGCCGTTGGAACCTGCATGACGATGATATTTAGAACCGTGAGCCATAGGTCCTCTGGACTGGCCATGTCTCTTGATGGCGCCCTGGAAGCCTTTACCTTTGGAAACTGCAGTAGCATCGATATGATCTCCTGCTGCAAAGATATCAGCCTTGATCTCCTGTCCAACCTCATACTCGCCGGCATTGTCAAATCTGAACTCTTTTACAAATCTCTTTACAGCTACACCAGCTTTGTCAAAGTGGCCTTTCTCCGGTTTGTTGACCAGTTTCTCTCTGATCTCGCCGAAGCCAACCTGAACTGATGTGTATCCATCGTTCTCCTCAGTTTTAACCTGAGTTACAACGCAAGGACCTGCCTGTAAAACAGTTACCGGAATTAACATTCCATCTTCATTGAAGATCTGAGTCATTCCGACTTTAGTAGCTAAAATAGCTTTCTTCATTTCTTTCTTCCTCCTTATAGCGGATTACCATTCGGTAATCATATAGTTAATGTCAAATGACATTATTAGCGATTTTTCATCTTGATATCGATGTGAACACCAGCCGGCATTTCCAGTCTGGAAAGTGCATCTACTGTTTTCTGAGTTGGTGTCAGGATATCGATAAGTCTCTTATGTGTTCTCTGCTCAAACTGCTCTCTGGAATCTTTGTATTTATGAACAGCTCTTAAGATTGTAACAACCTCTTTCTTAGTAGGAAGCGGAACCGGTCCACTTACCATTGCTCCGTTCTTCTTTACTGTCTCGATGATCTTTGCTGCAGATGCATCAACGAGCTGATGATCATATGCCTTTAATGTGATTCTCATTACCTGATTTGCCATAAAAAAAGTCTCCTCCTATTCGTACTTTTCAAGCAGTACGACAAGCGGCGACTGTACACATCTCCGTGTGTGTCTTTCGATTTTTTACCACACACGCCATCCCTGGATGGTCTTCTGAACTTGTACAGTGACTTGTCGTCAGTTTTCAAACTTGACATTCGCTCCACGGAAAACCTGCCATCTCTGTGGCAGCAACCTCGCGCTTCATTGCTATCAATGTCACAACAATTGAGAGTATACACGACCTCTCAGAAAAATGCAAGTGTTTTTTTCACTTTTTTTGATATTTTTTTGTACTTGATTCCGTACAATTTTTTATTGAATTTGGGCTTGCATGTCGAAACAAAAAAGAATCAACTTGTCGGCACACCAGTACAGCGAATATTAAGTAACTGCTATATTGACTTGTCTGATTTTTCATCTGCGGCGTTGTCGTCAATCGCCGTAGCCACCGCTACGCCTCATTCCTCCGCCTTGCAGCTGAAGAAATCATCCTGCGTCAATATAGCAGAAACTTAATTTTTGCTGTACTAGTGGCTTTATTATATAGAAACATTACGGAATAGTGAACGACAAGGCCGATATCTGCAGGTCTGCTGACGCAGGACTTCACGATATGATGGAGATCGGATTGTCTGCAGTAAAAAGAACGTGTTCCTTCTATATTATATATAGGAAGAAACACGTTCTTTTCATCGTCATATTTTTTCAATCTCTTATTTTATTCTTCAGCAGTCTGTTTCTGCGGATAGACCGGTTTCTCATCCGCAATGATATCGGAATAATCAAATAATGTAACCTTTGTAACATCGTCTCTCACAATATCCGGCGCATCGCCCTGACTTCTGGCTGTCTCGGCAATCTGTGCTGCCGACCATGTCGGAATTACCATACGCCTGATTTCTTCCTGTGCGTTTCCTTCTGTTTCCTCTGCTTCTACCGGTTTTCTGTCCGAAGCATTCATCATCTGTTTCAGCTGCTCTTTTACCTGAGGCACGATCACTTCTGTCTTTCCGGAAACAGGCTCCATATGTATATCACCTGCATCCGGTTTCGTCTGTACAGATTCTTCCTGCTTTACCGGTACATCCGCCGTAGCTGCTGCAATCTCTTTTCTGAGAAGTTCATGAGCTTCGCTTGTCGCAGTCTGAATTGTTTCCGGCTGCGCAGGCTTCACAGGTTCCAACTCATCTTCATAGATTTCATCCACAAAACCGCCTGTTTTAATTTTCTTTCGTTCCGGAGCCTTTCCTTTCCTGCGTGCCCTTTCCTCTTTCTTAATCTGGCGTTCCTCTTCTTTATAACGCTTCTCTCTTGCCTTCTCTTCTCTCTTAAGTTCCTTCTTGCTCTTAACATATCCGGGTTCTGTATCTGTTTCATCATAATCATCCTGCGGTTCTTTTTTCAGAAGTTCCGCAACTATATACAGAATTACCAGGAAAAGGACGGCAAGTCCGAGAATAATAAGTCCCTCTATGCTTTCTGTTGCAAGAAGGAGATATCCTGCATATCCTACTGTGATCACAACCTTCGGTATGTAATCCTTCACCTCAACGGCAACAGGTTCTGCATCTTTGTCACTGGAATCTATCACCTTAAAAATATGATTCTTTTTATCCATTTCCGTAATCATATAACGGTATGCTTTAGAATCAGTCTGATACAGAATAGAATCACCAACCGCTGCCTCTTTGATCTTTACCGGAATTGCATAAGTAACCGATCCCATGGGCAGATTCGTTTCTTTGCCGGAATCATCCATAATCTCTGTCGTAATTCCCAAAAACGGCGGAACTGCCAGCCCGACAACACAGACAATGGTGCATATCACTATAAAATGTACAATAAATTTCAGAAATTTTGACATTTGTTACGCTCCTCATTTCTACTCTTTTCGCTCATTATACCCTGTTTTATCTTTATGGTCAATCTAATGTTATTGTTATGGCAATGCAATTGATTGCTGTGTTACTGTTCACACGCCACTATCCCGCGAGGTGTTTTGGCATGAATATGCCAAAATCCCGAGACATACAAGCCAAAATTCCATTGCCGTAGGCAATCTGGAATGAATTTTGGCTACGTTACTGTGAACGAAGTGAACAGTAACATTGCTGTCGTATACACGACAAAACACATCCGAAAAGCGGTCTTCCCTTCCGGATGTGTTCTATCCTGAATACTATTTGATCACTGATTACTTAAGTACTGCTCAATACCTGCCATAGCAGCTTCCTCATCCTCACCATTTGCAGATAAAGTAATTTCTTCCCCTGCATCAAGCCCAAGCGTCATCATACCCATAATGCTCTTTGCATTCACGCGCTTCTTTCCAATCTCTACATAAATCTCACTGTTGAACTGACTAGCCACCTGTACCAACTGTGCCACCGGACGCGCTTCCAGACCTGTGGATAAATTGATGGTGATTGGTTTTTTGATCATAATAATTCTCCTCCTTGTTTCTCCCGCAGTTCGTCAGCCATTGCACTCAGCTTTCTCAGTCTGTGATTGACTCCCGATTTGCCCACCTGCGGGCTTAACATCATTCCTAATTCTTTTAGTGTAGCTTCCGGATACTGCATCCGAAGTTCAGCAACCTGTGCAAGTCCTTCATTAAGCTGCTCAAATCCTATTTTCTGCCGGACCAGCTTAATATCCTCCATCTGCTTGACGGCTGCATTTACGGTTTTATTAATATTCGCAGTTTCACAGTTTACTTTTCTGTTTACTGAATTTCTCATTTCCTTCAGTATGCGGATGTTCTCCAGGTCCATCAATGCCACATTAGCTTCCATAACAGCAAGCATGTCAACAATCTGCGCACCTTCTTTCACATAGACCACATGTGATTTCTTACGCTGTACGATTTTGGCATCTACCGAAAAACTGCGGATGATCGTCTGTAGCTGCTCTGCTCTTTTTGCATCAGAACATACAATCTCAAAATGATACCCCTTCTCAGGATCACTGATTGAACCGGATGCTAAAAAAGCTCCCCTGATAAACGCCCGTTTGCAGCAATTCTGCTGTACCACCAGCATATCCGACAATACAAGCGTACCCTGGTCGATACTGTTCGTGACAAGCCGCAGTGCCTGAAAAATTACCTGGATTTCTTCGGGATCAGTTATTTCTATTGTATATACCTTCACCCGTTTCAGGTGACTGTTCTCACGTACAAATATCTTTGTTTCTATATTAAATGTTTTTTGCAATAATGTAAAGCACTTTCTTGCAACTGCTTCATTTTCCGTCTGGATTTTCAGTTTAGTGTCCCCTGAAAAACATTCCATTTTCCCACAGGAACATAAAATCGCAGCCAGTTCTGCCATTTTGCAATGTCTGGCCAATCCAATCTGTCTGGAAAGTTCTTCCTTCACCATCCCTGAAAAAGACATCTCTCCTTTATCATCCTTCCTGTTTTCTGACCAGTCGGTCTTTCTGTGCATCTCTGTGTTCCAGCCTGAATCCGTATTTTGTATTTCCAGACAATCTGGAATAAAGTTCTCTTGCCAGCGTGACGGAACGATGCTTGCCGCCTGTACATCCAATTGCGATCACCAGATTTGTCTTTCCCTCTTTCACATAATTCGGAATAAGGAAATTGATCATATCTTCCAGTTTATCCGCAAATGCCCTGGCTATATCACAATCCATTACATAATTAAAAACCCTGTCATCCAGCCCTGTCAGCGGTCTGAGTTCGTCCACATAGTATGGATTCGGCAGGAAACGCACGTCAAACACGAGATCCGCATCTGCCGGTATTCCATATTTAAATCCAAATGACAAAATTGTGATAAACAGATTCTTATAGTCCTGATTCTGTATAAATATTTTGTCCAACTCCGCTTTTAACTCTCTCGTCAAAAGCTGGCTTGTATCTATAATATAGTCTGCGCGCTCCTTTAAAAACGCCAGACGCTTTCTTTCCTCTTCAATTCCCTTGTCCACGCGCTCGCCGCCCGCTAAAGGATGATTTCTTCTCGTTTCCTTATATCGTTTTACCAGAACAGAATCTTCGGCATCCAAAAACAGGATCTCGTATTCAACCCCATTATCCTTCATGTGGTCTAATACACCATGCAGCTCATCAAATGACTGTCCGCTTCTGATATCGATGCCGACTGCAACTTTCTGCAGTTCTGCGCTCTGTAATGTTGTAAGTTCCACAAACTTTTCCAGCAATGGGATCGGTAGATTATCCACGCAATAAAACCCAATATCTTCCATCATTTTTATCGCTGTACTTTTTCCTGCTCCCGACATTCCTGTTAAAATTACGAACTTCATCTTTTTTCTCCATTTCAAAACGCTTTGCGCGCATCCAAATCCTGTTTAAAATTCACCGATCATCTTAACTTCCGGCTCTAATCTGACACCAAACTTTTCTTCTACAATATCCGCTACATTCTGCATCAGGGTTCTTACATCTGCCGCTGTTGCATTTCCGCGGTTGATGACAAATCCACAGTGTTTTTCCGACACCTGCGCTTCTCCCACCAGATAACCTCTTAATCCCGCATCCATGATCAGTTTTCCTGCAAAATATCCTTCCGGTCTTTTAAATGTACTTCCCGCACTCGGATATTCAAGCGGCTGTTTTTCCACTCTCTGCTTCTTTAACTCCTCCATGCGGGCACGGATTGCTGTCTCTTCCCCGTGTTTCAGTTTGATCTTAGCTCCCGTTACAATGTAGCCTTTTTTTAAAATACAGCTTGTCCGGTAACCCAGTTCAAGCTCTTCTGCAGAAAGAATCTTCTCATTTCCTTCCTGATCTAAGACAGTCACGGCGGTTAAAATATCTTTCATCTCACCACCGTAAGCGCCCGCATTCATGACAACTGCACCACCGATGCTGCCCGGGATACCGGCAGCGAATTCCATACCGGTCAGTCCGTGCTCCGTAGCACGGTTTGCTGTCTTTGACAGCAGCATTCCCGCACCCACGGTGATACAGTCGTCCTCCACACAAATCTCATCTTCTTTTGACAGCATCTCGATCACAAGTCCCCGGATCCCGCGGTCGCCCACTAAAAGATTGCTCCCGTTTCCGATGACCTGATACGGGACATCATACTTCCTGCACAGACGGATGACCGCCGCAAGCTCTGTTCCCTTTGGCTGCACTAAAATATCTGCCGGGCCGCCCACACGGAATGTCGTATGTTTTTTCATCGGTTCGTCCGTAAAAATTCTGTTTTCTGCTGTGACTGCTTTAAGTTCTGTCAAAAACTGCTGATTCATGCTTTCCTCAATTCTGTGGTCTTACGCTTCTTTTAAGAATGCGACATAACCGTTATATGCTTCATATAAGTCTACTTTGCTGATGAGTTCCCACGGAGCATGCATGTTTAACACTGCAACACCGCTGTCGATAACACTCATTCCATAGTTTGCCAGAATGTATGCGATGGTTCCACCGCCACCCTGATCTACTTTTCCGAGCTCTGCTGTCTGGAATGACACATTGTTGTTATCCATGATATTTCTTAAATATCCGACATACTCTGCATTGGCATCGTTAGAGCCGGATTTTCCTCTCGCTCCGGTGTATTTGTTAAATACAAGTCCTCTTCCAAAATATGCTGCATTGCGTTTTGTCATAACAGACGGATAATTCGGATCAAATGCAGCGGATACATCCGATGAAAGTACTTTGGAGTTTTTCAGGGCACGTCTTAATTTTAATTCCGAATAATCTTCTGCTGCATTCATGACCTCTGCAACGGTATTTTCGAAGAAACGTGACTGCATGCCGCTTGCCCCGACACTGCCGATTTCCTCTTTGTCTACAAGCAGGCAGACACTCGTGATCTCCGGTTTTTCCATTGCAAGCATTGCCATAAAGGAAGGGTATGCACATACTCTGTCATCATGTCCATATCCCATGATGATGCTGCGGTCAAAACCGTAATCTCTTGCCTCTCCTGCCGGAACGACCTCGATCTCTGCAGATAAGAAATCTTCTTCCTCTATATCATATTCTTTTGCAAGGATCTTCATGATATTTGCTTTTACTTTTTCTTTTGCAGCCTCTTTGTCATCGCCCGCTTCCTCTGCCGGAATACTTCCGATGATCAGATCAAGGTTCTCTCCCTCGATCACCTTCGCTGCCTTTTTCTCAAGCTGCTCTCCGGATAAATGGATCAAAAGATCGCTGACACCAAATACCGGGTCACCAGGTTTATCTCCGACATTGACTTTCACAACGGTTCCGTCTTTTTTGACGATCACGCCGTGCAATGCAAGTGGAAGTGTTACCCACTGGTATTTTTTGATACCTCCATAATAATGGGTATCTAACATTGCAAAATCCGTATCCTCATATAATGGGTCCTGTTTTAAATCCATACGCGGGGAATCGATATGTGCTCCGAGAATGTTCATTCCTTCTTCCATGCTCTTCTTTCCGATCACAAACATGGCGATTCCTTTTCCCATGTTATTCGCATACACACGGTCGCCTGCTTTTAATTTTGTTCCTTTTTCTAATACTTCATCCAGATTTACAAAACCTGCTTTCTCGGCTCTTTTTGCAAATTCTGTGGTACATTCACGCTCTGTTTTGCACTCAGAAATAAATTTTCTGTAATCCTCTGCAAACTGAAATACCTCTTCTCTTTTTTTGCCTTCCGGGTATTTCTCCCATGCGTTTTTTCTTTCCATGACTGATATTGCCTCCATTTATGCTATTCTTTTGACTCCGGGCTTTTACTCATCATCGTCCGAAGATTTTTTTGTGAGATTTTCCTGCACACGGCGGTAAAGCTCCTGTGCTGCATTGTATCCCATCTTTTTCTGTCTGTGGTTGACAGCCGCCGCCTCACAGATGACGGCAAGGTTACGTCCCGGACGGATCGGGAGTGAGTGACATACTACCTTGTTGCCAAGAAACTCTGTATATTCTTCCTCTAATCCAAGACGGTCGTACTCATTTTCTTTCTTCCAGTCCTCTAACTTGATCACAAGGTCGATCTGCTGTTTTTCCTTGACACATTCTACACCAAACAGTGTTTTCACATCGATGATTCCGATACCGCGAAGTTCGATAAAGTAACGTGTGATATCCGGTGACGTTCCGATGAGTGTATGCTCATTGATCTTGCGGATTTCCACCACATCATCCGTTACAAGACGATGTCCTCGTTTGATCAGTTCGAGTGCAGCCTCACTTTTTCCGATACCACTCTCACCCATGATCAGAAGTCCTTCGCCGTAGACATCTACTAAAACGCCATGGATCGTAATACACGGTGCAAGCTGTTCATTCAGACAATAAATAAGCTCTGCCATGAATTCGGAAGTACTGCGTTTTGTGCCAAGCACCGGAATATTTTTCTCCTCTGCAATTTTCAGGAAAGAATCATCCGGCCGCAGATCCCTGCAGAAAATAACACACGGAATATCATATCCCATAAATTCACTGTAAATCTTTTCACGTTTTTCCTCGTCTAACTGCTGCAGATATGTGTACTCTACCGTACCGATGATCTGAACTCTCGACTGTTCAAAGTGTTTAAAATAACCACTGAGCTGTAACGCCGGTCTGTTTACATCACTGATCATAATGCGATGTCCCTTTAATTCCATATCCGGCAGAAAATTACATAAATCCATGATCTGCGCGATCTTTGCTACTCCAACACCTTCCATATCCTTTGTCCTCTCCTAAACATATTTTTCGTAACGATTCTGACGACATTTTACCATAGATACCGGAATTCTTCAACTTGAATACCCGTGTTTATCTTCCCGGAAAAAAGAATAAACTGCCCGTGCCGCCTGATCATTCATCGACTCTGTCTTTGCGAGTTCTTCCTCCGAAGCCTCACGGATCGCCTCAAGTGACTGGAACCGGCGCATTAAGGCTTTTCTTCGTGCCGGACCGATGCCCGGAATATCGTCAAGTACGGAATGTACCTGTTCTTTGCTTCTTAAAGATCTGTGATACTCGATGGCAAAACGGTGCGCTTCATCCTGGATCCTCGTGATCAGTTTAAAGCCCTCGCTTGTCCGGTCGATCGGTATCTCTTTATTCTGATAGTATAACCCTCTGGTGCGGTGATTATCATCCTTTACCATACCGCAAACCGGAATATTTATTTTCAGTTCATCAAGCACTTTTAATGCAATGTTTACCTGTCCGCGGCCGCCATCCATCATGATCAGATCCGGAAATCTTGTGAAACTTCCATATTCCTCTGACATTTCCCGTTCTGCAAGTTCTTTTTTCTCCTGCATACCGTGCGTAAAACGTCTGGTCAAAACCTCATGCATGGATGCGTAATCGTCCGGCCCTGTGATGGTTTTTAATTTGAACTTACGATAATCACTGCGTTTTGGCTTTCCCTTTTCGTAGACGATCATGGATCCTACCGTCTCAAAACCGTTGATGTTAGAAATATCAAATGCCTCCACGCGGGAAAGTCCCTCCATCCCCAGAAGATGCTCGATCTCTTTCATCGCGCCGATGGTTCTTCCCTCCTCGCGTTTGATCTTCTCGCGATCCTGGGAAAGTACAAGCTCTGCATTTTTCTGCGCCAGCTCTACCAATTTTTCCTTCATACCTTTTTGCGGAACACGGATATAAACCCTAGCTCCTCTTTTTTCAGTTAACCACTCGGCTAAGACCTCGTGATCCTCGATCTCCTCCGGCAGCATGATCTCCCTTGGAATAAATGGCGTTCCCGAATAAAACTGTTTTAAAAAAGTTGTTAAAATCTGGCTTTTGGTATCCTCTGTCCCGACCCTGACATAAAAATGATCCCTGCCGATCAGCTTTCCGTCACGGATGAAAAATACCTGCACCACGGCATCCCTGTCATCCGATGCAAGCGCGATGATGTCTTTATCCTCACCGTCGGTATGCGTGATCTTCTGTTTCTGCGCGATCTGGCGCACACTGCCTAAAAGCTCCCGGTATTCGATTGCCTTTTCAAATTCCAGATTTTCGGATGCCTCGTTCATTTTTTCTTCTAAGGATTTTAAGATCGGTGCATAGTTTCCATTTAAAAATTCGACGGCAGCATCGATTCTTTCCCGGTATTCTTCCCTGCTGATATAACCCTGACAGGGTGCCTGGCACTGATGGATATGGTAATTTAAACACGGGCGCTCTTTGCCGGTATCTCTCGGCAGTACACGGTTGCAGGTACGAAGCTGGTAAAGCTTATTGATCAGCTCGATCGTATCTTTTACTGCCCCCGCACTGGTGTATGGCCCAAAATATCTCGATTTGTCTTTTTTCTGCTGACGTGAAAAGAGTACCCGTGGGAAATCCTCACCGACCGTCACACGGATATAGGGATAAGTCTTGTCATCGCGCAGCATGGTATTGTATTTTGGACAATGTTCCTTGATCAGGTTGCACTCCAACACAAGCGCCTCTAATTCCGAGTCCGTAATAATATACTCGAAACGTGCGATCTGTTTTACCATCTGTGCCTTTTTGATGCCCTCATCATGACTCGGCTGGAAATACTGGTGTACTCTCTTTCGTAAACTGACAGCCTTACCGATATAGATGATCGCATCGTGGCTGTCATGCATAATATAAACTCCCGGCTGATCCGGGAGTTTTTTTAATTCTTCTGCGATGTTAAACATGAAACCTCATTCCTGCTCTGATCGTTCTGTTTATACTTATCCTGCTGATATTTATCTTATTTTTCAGCTTTTATTTCTGATACTTCTGCAGCGAAGCCTCTGCTGCGTTATTTCTGGTGTTCCTCATGTGCTGCTGTCTGATCGTCTACGACCTGATCAATAAAACTGCCCTTTTCCAAAGATACAGTATTCTGATCTTCCGCTGCACGTGAAGTTTCTGCTTCTGCCTGATTTTTTATTTCTGTCTGTCCTTCCGTTTTTGCATGTTCTTCTGTTTTCGCCTGCTCTAACGCATTTTTAGCATCCTCTGCCTGCTCGAAGAATGTTTTTTTCTCCTCTTCTTCCGGCTCCGGGATTCCTTTTAATTCACGGAAAATCTTCATAAATTCTTTTCCGGTGATTGTCTCATGCTCATACAGGTATTCAGAAATCTTATCTAATGATTCGCGGTTCTCGATCAGAAGCTGCATTGCGTCATCATAACATTTGTTAATGATGGAAAGAACTTCTCCATCGATCTGTGCTGCGGTCTCCTCACCGCAGATCAGTCCTGCCCGGTTATCCAGATACTGATTCTCTGTTGTTGCAAGACACATCATGCCAAACTTATCTGACATACCATATTGTGTAACCATTGCTCTTGCGATTGCTGTTGCGTTCTCAATATCGTTTGCAGCGCCGCTTGTTGCAGAGGCAAATACGAGTACTTCTGCCGCACGTCCTGCCATGTAGGTTGTGATCTTGGCAAGCAGTTCATCCTTCGTCTGTAAGAACTTCTCCTCTTCCGGTGTCTGCAAGGTATAACCGAGTGCTCCCATCGTTCTTGGAACGATCGTGATCTTCTGAACCGGCTCAGTGTTCTTCTGAAGTGCTGTCACAATCGCATGACCAACCTCATGATAGGAAACGATCTTGCGCTCTTTGTCACTCATCACGCGGTCTTTCTTCTCTTTACCGCCTACTGCTACTAACTCAAAAGCCTCAAACAGATCCGCCTGATTAACATATTTTCTGCCCTTCTTAACCGCATTGATCGCAGCCTCATTGATCATATTGGCAAGATCAGAACCAACAAGACCTGCTGTTGCAAGTGCCAATGCATCCAGATCTACGGTCTCATCCATAAGGACATCTTTGGAATGAACTTTTAATGTCTCAAGTCTTCCCTTCAGATCCGGCTTATCGACGATAATACGGCGGTCGAAACGTCCCGGACGAAGCAGCGCTTGATCTAAAACTTCCGGTCTGTTGGTCGCAGCCAGGATCAGAAGTCCCTTGGAAGTATCAAAACCATCCATCTCGGCAAGCAGCTGGTTTAAGGTCTGCTCGCGCTCATCATTGCCACCGCCATAGCGGGAATCACGGCTTTTACCGATTGCATCGATCTCATCAATAAAAATAATACATGGTGCCTGTTTCTGTGCCTCTTTGAAAAGATCACGCACACGGGATGCACCGACACCGACAAACATCTCTACGAAATCAGAACCTGCCAGAGAGAAAAATGGCACACCAGCCTCTCCTGCTACTGCTTTTGCGAGTAATGTCTTACCTGTACCCGGAGGTCCTACAAGCAGCGCTCCCTTTGGAAGTTTTGCTCCGATCTCACGGTATTTCTTTGGATTATGAAGGAAATCAACGACTTCCTGTAAGGACTCTTTTGCCTCATCCTGTCCGGCAACATCTTTAAAGGTAACGCCTGTGGTTTTTTCCACATAAACTTTTGCAGTGCTCTTGCCAACACCCATAGCGCCGCCGCCCATACGCTTCATCAAAACACCCATCAGTATCCAGTGGGAGCAGGAAGCTTAAAATATTGTAAATCCATGTGGAAGTGTTGTCCGGGATCACACGGGAGATCGTGATTCCCTTATCCTTCAATAAAGGAAGCAGATCCGGATCATCCAAACGTCCACAATAATAAGTCTGTTCCTGAAGATATGGATTCTTGTTTTCAGAAATCGGTGTGATATTGATCTGGTAAGAATCAAATTCCACCGACTCAACTTTTCCATCTTCTACCATCTGAAGGAAGTCAGAATAACTGATCTCCGAAGTGCTCATGGAAGTATACCGGTTCATGACCATGCTCATAATGAACAATGCTACCAGTGATACAAGGATAAACACCATGATCATCTGGCCATTCTTGTTATTCTTATTGTTATTATCCCCATTATTGCCGTTGTTATTATTGTTTCCATTGCTGCCATTATTTCCCGGACCGCCGCTGCCATAGCCGCCTCCGCCGTATCCGTTGTTGCCATTATTGTAATTGCTCTGGTTATCCATAAATCTATCCTTTCCACAGCCAGATTCTGGTTTGTCTGACTGGACTTATCGTATTGAATTATTTTCTTACGGCAAAAGTTCTCCTAATCTTTCAACCGTAATGAAACATTAAATTCTTTCTTATTATATTGAAATTGAACTTCAAAAGCAATACATTGTTCGTGAAGTTTTCCTTTCATTTCTAAAGATTTTATAAACTCACTCGGATTAACTGCTAAATTTTTTTTATTTTTTTATAGATTTTAGAAAAACATCGTAGTATACTATTTCAGTTAAAAAAATTGTGTAATGTTTCCGCTGCACCCAGGCAGTGTTTCATTACCATATACAAACTAAGAGGATTTTGTTACTAATCATTATATTTCACATTTTTAGAGGAGGATAACCCTATGCCTGTAAAATACGTTTTTGTCACCGGTGGTGTTGTATCCGGTCTCGGTAAAGGTATCACCGCTGCTTCCCTCGGAAGACTTTTAAAAGCACGTGGATACAAAGTTACCATGCAGAAATTCGACCCTTACATCAACATCGATCCAGGAACCATGAACCCAATCCAGCACGGAGAAGTTTTCGTCACAGATGACGGTGCTGAAACTGACCTTGACCTTGGACATTATGAGCGTTTCATCGATGAGAGCTTAACCAAAAATTCCAATGTCACAACCGGAAAAGTATACTGGTCCGTTCTTCAGAAAGAACGCCGTGGCGATTACGGCGGAGGAACTGTTCAGGTCATTCCTCATATCACAAACGAGATCAAGAGCCGTTTTTACCGCAATTTCACTTCCGATGAGACACATATTGCCATCATTGAAGTCGGTGGAACCGTAGGTGATATCGAAAGCCAGCCTTTCTTAGAAGCGATCCGCCAGTTCCAGCATGAGGTCGGACATGAAAATGCCATTCTTATCCATGTAACGCTGATTCCATACTTAAAGGCTTCCGGCGAACTGAAAACAAAACCAACACAGGCTTCCGTAAAAGAATTACAGGGAATGGGTATCCAGCCTGATATTATCGTATGCCGTTCCGAGCACGAATTAGATCAGAGTTTAAAAGATAAAATCGCTCTGTTCTGTAACGTGCCAAACAGTCATGTGTTGCAGAACCTTGATGTGGAATACTTATATGAGGCACCACTTGCAATGGAAAAAGAGAATCTTGCAAAAGTTGCCTGTGAAGCTTTACATTTAGCTTGCCCAGAACCTGATTTAAAAGACTGGGAAGCAATGGTAGATGCACTCCGTCATCCAAATAAAGAAGTAAAAATTGCATTAGTTGGAAAATATATTGCCCTGCACGATGCATATATCTCTGTTGTGGAAGCATTAAAACACGGCGGAATCGCAGAGCATGCCACTGTCAACATTAAATGGGTAGATTCCGAGGAACTTACTCCTGAAAATATAGACGAATATTTAGGAGATGTTTCCGGTATCTTAGTTCCTGGCGGATTTGGTTCCCGTGGTGTGGAAGGAAAAATTCTCGCAGCACAGTATGCCCGTGAACACAAGGTTCCTTACCTTGGTCTCTGCCTTGGTATGCAGGTTGCCATCATCGAATTTGCAAGACATGTCTGTGGATTCAACGATGCTCACAGTGTTGAGCTTGATCCAAACACAACACATCCGGTCATCGCTTTAATGCCAGACCAGAATGGTGTGGAAGATATCGGTGGAACCTTAAGACTTGGTTCTTATCCATGTATTTTGGACAAGACTTCAAAAGCTTATGAATTATATGGAACTGAAAATATTGAAGAACGCCATCGTCATCGTTACGAAGTAAACAATGACTTCCGCGCGGTTCTCACGGAACACGGCATGAAACTCTGTGGTACTTCTCCTGACGGACGCATTGTTGAGATGGTAGAACTTCCGGATCATCCTTGGTTCATTGCAACACAGGCGCATCCTGAACTGAAGTCCAGACCTAACAGACCACATCCACTGTTCCATGGATTTGTGGAGGCAGCTACAAAATGTAAGCGATAGTAACCGGAGTTTAACTTACCGTGGAGCAGCAGATTTTGTGGTGCTTTTATAGTTTGTGAAGGGGCAGCTATAAGCGTCCTCTCACAAGTCTTGATTTTATAAGTTTATGAAAAGAAAAACGGTACAGACGAAATATGATGTTCCTGTTCGCCGGGCA